>Ga0209512_1000267_pt1 | contig 98719 bp, 94 predicted proteins | sample frozenSSSSmetaG_FD_184142 | JGI IMG/M metagenome (GOLD analysis project Ga0209512, IMG submission 184142) | Glacier valley bacterial and archeal communities from Borup Fiord, Nunavut, Canada, to study Microbial Dark Matter (Phase II) -... | ecosystem: Environmental > Aquatic > Freshwater > Ice >...
GTGCCATTCAAACTTGTCGTTTTCAATCTCGCTCAGTAATGACTTTTTTCCGTGAGGCTATCTCTGCCCATTCTTGTGACTTGGCGATGCCTTCTCTCATTCCTTTTTTTCAGACCTGAATCCTTACCTCAAATGCTTACGGGTATTGAGCCAAGATAGGTATAACGAGCGGACAAAGAGCGCCGGAAAACCCTACTAGACCTATATTTCAGTCGTACCACATCTCAGAAAATCAAAAGTGTGCTAATTAACACTCTTCAAGTATAATTTGACAAAATCCAGGTTTTTAGGTATTTGGACTGCTCTCAAAAACCATACTTCCAGAGATACCTACACCTAATAGCGATTACCTGTAGCTAACGGTAACAGTAACCGACTGACTATCCGCCCATCTAGTAGCTGATAGAAGCTTAAAGCTCCACCAAGTTCGTGCATCAAATCTTTACAAATCATCAAATTCAACCCCGGTGGTTGATTGAGGGTGGAGGGAACAAGTAGATCTTTGACAGCACCTGTATGCAAGTCTTCGAGTAACTGCGGCTCAATCGTGCCATTATCTGTGATTGAAAGTTCTAATGATCGCTGATCCAAACTCCGACACCAAATATCAATCCGTCCTCCCGGATGCGATCGCTGACAAGCAACAAGTAACAGTTCATGGATAATTAATTCAATCTTGACAATATCACCACTAACTGCTAAATTATGTGGCGGAAACAACGAACACAGATGTTCGGAATCTTCACTTCTCGCTTGTGGACCTAAACCATGCACACCCATCCACAGCTTGCGTAATTTAACTAAATTATCGATACGTTCGAGCGATCGCTTTAATAAAGTCGCGATCGGCACTACTTCGGAATAAACCAGCAATCCCCACTCCTCTTGCTGTATCAGTTCCGTCATCGACATTGTCGTATTACCCAACTGCCGCAGCAATTGCTGATAACGCATGTGAGTCAATTCATCCCGAGGAATACCCAACTCATTTAATTGCTCAAGCAACAACCACACAGACCGTTGCACGTCTTCAAAACGCCGATGCTTATACCAATTCAGCTTTGAGAGCGTTTCTGCTTTCGACTGACAAATGTCAGTTAATTTCAAATGTCGCCGTGACCAAGCTAGCTGGTAAACAAGAGTTTGCAAAGCACTAAGGCTAGAGTCTGGCCATTGACGCTGACGATGATCGGCAAGCAACACTACTCCCGTCGGCTCATAAGCACTAGATGTCCGCAGCGCCACCGCCAAAACTTGACCAATGTCAGCACCACTAAACCATTGCCTAGTGTCAGCCGGTAAATCGTCCACACTCAAAGTCAAAACCCCATCAGTGGCAATTGTCCACTGAATCAGTGCTTCATTTTGAATCACGATCTTCGCATCAGATTCAATCGCAAACCGACTATTGGCAATAACACCAGGAATAATTTCTGCTATCTGCTGATTACCAGACCAGCACAGTAATATTACCAAGGGGCATTTGAGCACAGATCCCATATTTTGCAGGGCTGTTCGTTCTAACTCCTGGTAGTCATAAGTTTGCTCCAACATTTGCAGACAATGCTGAAAGCTGTGTAAGATTTTTTGCTGCTGCTCAGCCTGACTATGCAATTGCCATTGCCGAACGATCGCACCTAATTGTTGACTAACAACATGTAATAATTCTTTTTCTATACCTGTCCAAGCACGAGTCGCCTCATGAGTAATCACTACCAGGGCTTCAGGGATATTACCGACACGGCAATTGGCAATTAACAGCGATCGCACACCAGCGGCGAGTAAAGGTACACGCCAGGAATATAGTACTAGTTCGTGCTCTATATTCTCAATCCCCACTGCGAGGGGTGAATGTTGCAAGAGATGCCAATCTACATTAGCTATAGCGTCAAGGGGTGCGGCTAGAGGTCGCCGATTGTGAGGTTGGCTTTGGTAAACAACTTCATATTGACTTTGGTCGGAGTCATATTGTAAAAGTAAAAATCGCGTTGCTCCAAAGCGCTCTAATAACTGACGAGCACTTTGACGTAAAACGTACTCAGCATCATCATCACTACAAATTGCTTGTACCACTTGACTAGCTAGCTGGGCATCACCTTGAATTTTTTGAATAGTCGTCTCCATTGTTTCCAAAGGCGCAACTAGAGAGATTAATCCCGCCGCTGCCGTGACGAAATTTTTGTCTACGTCCGTCCAGATGCGAGCTTCATTTCCTTCTAACGCCAAGAAACCGAGAAGCTCATTTTGGACAAGAATCGGATATGCCAAGAGCGATCGCGCTCGAATCTTTTGCAACACCGGATCTGTCAAATTAGCTTTGAGAGAACTATGCGCCTCGCCAATCACGACAATTTGATTTGCTGCTAGGGCTTGATAAAACTCACCCACCTCTTGCACAGTAAATCCCACTGTCGCTTTCTGAATTTCCCGCGAGTTACCTTTAGCACGATTGCTAACTCGGCACCAAAAATAACGTTTCTCCCGCTCAAACCAGTAAATATTAGTGCGAGTAGGGCAGAGAAATTGATGAGTCTCTTCCACTACAGCAACTAATTTTTGCTCTAAGCTACTGAAAGTTCGTAACTTTTCTAGTAGTCGCAATAATGGCTCATCTGAACGCTTGATTTGCGAATGCTGCCAACTAATCTCAATTTGCTGGATCATCGCGCCCAATTGGGCCAAAGCAATCTGTAGCCGTGCTTTTTCTTCAGCTTTTGCCGATATCCCCCAGCGTTCTGACCCCAATAACACCACCCCAAAACAGTGGTCTCGATGGCAAATTGGGAAAATAATTGTGCCTTGGATACTCAAAGAACGCGCGGCAGATCCCCACTCTCCGGCGCGGAGTTCGGCGCGTAAATCGGCTACACCAGCCGGACGCTGTTGCATTACTACCTGTTCTAACAGATCTCCCGGACTGAGTACAAATCGCTGTTGTAATAAACTGATATCACCTTTTGGCGTCACGCCGCCTTGGCCAAATAACCGATGATCGGTATGGTCGTAAAGACCAATCCAAATTAGGCTATAGTCAAACTGCTCTTGAAGATAAGTAATAGTCGTTTTAATCAGTGATTCAATATTTTCTGCTTCCCGGAGACTTTGGAGAAAACGTCCTAAAATCATTAGCTGGTGTTCGGGTGCAGTCGGTTTTTGTGGCTGACCCATCTGATTGGCGGTCATCATAGCTTGCTATTATATAGGATGCCTTGATTAATTCTTTTGGTTACAAATCTAAACATTGGAGCATTTTTACGGATTAAGTTAAGTTGGATATCTATAAATTCGGCATTCGCCCTTTCTTGTTTACTTTCGGCACTAATCTTGAGTGGTTGCAGTCCTCCACGATTCTTACGTTAAGTTTGCTCCAACACCAAAGCGATCGCTCTGCTGGTGGCTCAGTCAAGAGGATGATGCAAAAGTCTTTATGCTTAAACGAGGAGCGTTTATCGCAAACGTTATTTGGGTTAAACTTTCCTAACCCTGTTGGCTTAGCCGCTGGATTTGATAAAGATGGTGTAGCATCAGCAATTTGGGAAAGCCTCGGTTTTGGCTTTGCTGAACTCGGAACTGTCACATCTTCAGCACAGCCAGGAAATCCGCCGCCGCGCTTGTTTCGCTTGCCATTAGACAATGCTGCTTTAAATCGCATGGGCTTTAACAATAGTGGCGCAGCCGCAATGGCAGCCCGGTTAGCTGCAGACAAGCAAGTTGGCATGACTTCACCCATCGGGATAAATTTGGGTAAATCCAAAGTCACACCCTTAACAGAAGCGGCTTCAGATTATCTTTGTAGCTTTCGCTTGCTGAAGGATTGGGGTGATTACTTTGTTGTCAATGTATCCTCACCCAACACACCGGGATTGCGATCGCTCCAGGATGTTATGATGCTAAGTTCTATTCTGGATGTTCTGCAACAGGAAAATCACTTACAAAAACCAATTTTTGTGAAAATTGCCCCTGATTTGGAATGGGAGGCGATCGCGGATATTGTTTCTTTGTGCCAAACTTACCAACTAGCCGGAATTATTGCCACTAACACCACCATTCGTCGCGATGGACTGAAAACCACAACAATTGCAGCCACAGGAAAATCTGTTCAAGACGAAGCTGGGGGTATTAGTGGTGCGCCGGTACGCAATCGCTCTACTGAGGTAATTAGGTTTATCTTTAATCAAACTCAAGGTCAATTGCCAATTATCGGTGTTGGCGGTATTTTTACCCCTGAAGATGCTTGGGAAAAGATTACCAATGGCGCTAGTTTAATCCAAGTTTATACGGGCTGGATTTATGAAGGACCGTGGATGGTTAAGCGTATTCTACAGGGTTTATTGTCTCAATTAGAAGCACATGGCTTAAACTCCATCTCGGAGGCAGTAGGTTTAAAAGCCAAGAGTTGAAACATGGAGAGACGCGAATGCGTTTTTCTTGTGCCTGTGCCCTGGAAAGCTCCGCAAGCCTTGCATTTCCGCGTCTCCCACTTAGTTTTTGCCTTCGAGTTCCAACGGAAAAAACTCTTTTGTTTTTGGTGAGTATGTCCAAGCAATTCCCTCTGGATCTTTGCTGCGAGACCACTCGGGAAAATCAGGATCGTCTCGGCGTTTATAAACAGTACTGGAATATACACTGAGTCGCTTCGCCAGTTCAGACTGGATCAAAGACCCGAACATTAACTGTTTGTCTAACTTTAATGGTCCTCCCGCCACTGCTGTTAGTGGTTCCTCTTGTACATCCGGTGATGGCTGTACTTCTGCGTATGCTTCTTCTAACTTCAGTGGTGTCTGAACCTGTGAGGAAGATGCGGAGGCAAATGCTCTAGGTTCGTTACTCGTAATCGCCGGTTCACTAGCGTCAAATATGCTACCTAATGTCTTAGAAGTTACAAAGTAATATACCGGATTACTCTCAGTGTGGTCTAAAACTTGTGCCCCGAATTCCGAGGCTTTAGTATCTAAGTAGCGTTTGGCTATCTCTCCAGAAAAATTGGCTTTCATTGCCAAATCCATTGCCGTGATGCTGCCTTGGTTTTCCTGAATCAACCTGTGAAAAGTTGGATTGACTTGCTGGCACCATTTTTGCCACTCATAGCCTTTCCATGTCTTATACCCAGCACCCAGCAAAACTGTTGCTAGCATTATGGGCCAAGCGGCAAACAGAAAAATTGTCAAAAACGCAGCTGGCAAAATTAGAATTAGACAACCACTAGAATTGATATCTACAGCTTTTGCTTTTTCATTCATGCCAAAAATCGCAAGGAAAGCTTGCTCAGGAATAACATTCACGCTATATGGAATTTTTGTGGCAAATTTATAGTTTGGCAGCTTTGCGCCACCAAAACAATTAGGCAAAATTACACATCGCGTGATCTTATATTGGCAAACTATGCGCTATTTTTTTTGCCGTGTTGGCAACATTACAGAAAATTTACTTAGAAAAACTGGCAAATAGCCTTTCCTAGTGTCGTACAAAAGTACTGTGTGTAAATTTGTTAATTTTTGCCGGCTCCGGTTAAGCTTCAAACGTCCACTGCTGACTACCAATTCTGATGATATTTCCTGGTGTGAGCGAAAAGGGTTTGTTAGGGACTAGCTGTTGTTCGTCTACATAAGTTCCATTGGAACTGCCTAAATCAATTAGCTGGTAGCGTGTGCCTTGATAGTCACTTTGTTTCATAATCCGGACATGCAAACGCGAACACAGGGAATCGTCAAGGATCAGGGTGTTGCTTGGTTCGCGTCCAATGGTAAAGGGGTTAGTTGATATTGGGATAATCGCCGCTGATGAATTGTTGACCAAACGAGCGATCGCTATTCCAGAATTCGGGTCAAGTGTTGTGGGAGCAAGAATTGGCGTGCTATCGCGTGGTAAGACGTTTGTAAATGCTTCACCTTCGATTGCCGTATCCAGCGTTGCTTCTAATATTGGGTCGTTGTTTTGAGGATTGCGACCAGAGAGAATGTTCACTTGTTGGACAGGCGCTGCTGGTATTCCTGGACGACCAGCTTGAGCAATTTGCGCTTTTAACATTGCTTTATGTTCAGCTTCTTGGCTAGCAGTCATCCCTTCGATTTGCCGGACTACCCCACGAGTTTGGGGAAAGCTGATGTCATTCACCCGCACATCTTCGAGTGCAAAGCCTAAGGAGTAGGAAATTTCGGGATGCTCAAGGATATATTTACGAATGTTTGCTCTCCCCTGAGTTGTCAACACATCGACGCGCATTTGACCAATTGCTATTCCTAAGCTATCTTTGACAGCACTTGTGAGGGCGGGAATCGGATCGGATAATTCTAAAGCTACTCGTTTAGCGTCTGCTACCTGATACATCACATTTAGGGAGACATTAATCACATACTGGTCTTGGGATAAGAAGTCGCCGTGAGAGACAATTTCTAAGTTGCGAATTTTGGTGTCTACTAGAATCAGTTGACATTGTTCTAATAAAGGTACGGCAAAGTTAAAATGACGACCGGGCTGCAAGGTTCTCACTAACTGACCGTTCTTGACTAATAGAGCCGTATGACCTGCCTCAATGAAGTTCATGCTCAACCCAACCCAGCGCTCTGGGGTCAGCGTTTCGATCAGAGGAGAATTGGTTGACATGGTCTACCTACTTGAGTGATTGAGTATCGCTATGTTGCCTTTTATTCAAGACTAGCAAAGAATTCAGAGGTTGGTTGGCGTTGGTAGTTACCAATCGATGTTTTGTTCTACATACATGAGCATCGCGTAAATCGGTTAGAGTTTGTATCCTTATTTTTACGTAGGTAATATGTGTTTATAGTTTCGACCTTTGGGTTACAAATAGCGATCGGGGATCAAGGAAAAATGACTTAATATTAATTAATATTAAGTATAATTCTCAGAATACGCTCTCATTTACCTAATTAGTTAGACGTTATTTATCTACAAATAAAATAGTTTAAGAATATAAGTTTTCGTCACACTAAGTTATAAGTAGTGGCAAATAATTTATTACAAAATTTTAAGAAAAGATACAGAGAATGAAGTTAACACAACCAATTGTTGGCAAAGAAAATCATAATTATGTGATTTTGATCGCTGCTGCAGCCGCGCTGGGTGGTTTTTTATTCGGCTTTGATACGGCGGTGATTACAGTAGTGTGTTATGGCAGGCTGTAGGATTTTCGGAGAAAAATTCTTTGCTGATTACAGCGATTACTGGAGTTGTGAATATTGCGACGACATTGATTGCGATCGCTTTTGTGGATAAATTTGGTCGTAAGCCACTTCTGATGCTCGGTTCTATCGGTATGACCATAACTTTGGGAACTTTAGCGGTTGTTTTCCGCAGCGCGGCGATTAATCCGGCTACAGGTAATCCTACTCTTACGGGTACATCAGGAATCATTGCACTTCTAGCCGCGAATCTCTATGTCGTCTGCTTTGGGTTTTCCTGGGGTCCGATTGTCTGGGTATTATTAGGTGAAATATTTAACAACAAGATTCGTGGTGCTGCACTTTCTCTCGCGGCAATGGTGCAGTGGATTGCCAACTTTCTCGTCTCCACAACATTTCCGCCATTACTCAAATCCTTTGGTCTAAGTTCCGCCTATGGTCTTTATACAGTCGCTTCAGCAATTTCAATCTTTTTCGTCGCTTTTTTAGTAAAGGAAACGAAGGGTAAGGAGTTAGAAGAGATGTAATTTATTCATAATTCTTAACCAGGATTTCGTCAACTTTACCTCTTTTACTAGCATTTGAATTGATCGCTCTAGTTGCTGATATTCTAGTTTGTTTGTATTCACTATACAAATCGATAATAAAATCTGTATAAGCATTGCTAAGTAAAACATTACATTTTCGGCGAGTCAGAGCGTCAAATGTTTCTTTCAATCTTCTTTGTTCCTCCTTGTCGAATCCGTTCACATCATATCCTGTAAAAGAAGCAGTCTCAGAAACTGGGTCATAGGGAGGATCGAAGTAGATAAAATCTCCCGCTCTTGCGTCTTTAACACAGTCTTCAAAATCTTGATTTGATATCTTCACTTGATGTTCATTCAAATATTGGCTGACGGCTTTCAATACTGCTATATCTAAAATGTTAGGATTTTTATATCGGCCAAAAGGTACATTAAATTGACCCGAAGAATTCACCCTAAAAAGTCCGTTATAGCATGTTTTATTTAAGAAAATTATTCTAGATGCTCTTTCAATTTCAGTTTTAGTTTGATATTCTCTAGCTCGATCCCATTCTCTAATTGCATAATAATAATTCTCCTCATTTTCATGTCTTTTGAGATCTTCGATAAGTTCGTCTACCGAATCTCGAATAACTTTATAGCAGTTAATTAACTCTGCATTACTATCATTAAGCACAGCATTTTGAGGTTGCAAAGCAAAAAGCAGTGCTCCGCCACCGATAAAAGGTTCAAAATATGTGCTCTTATTTGTTATTCTCTTTTTTGGCAGATGAGATGCCATGATTTCTGGAATTAGCTGTCTTTTCCCTCCCGCCCATTTTAAAAAGGGTTTGACTAACTTATTTATTGTTACCATCTTGATGATTCGATTCGGAAAACTAGTAATTTTGTATTATACAAGATCATAATCTAACTCACTTAAAGCAACAAAAGATACATGCTTATCCGTGTTTCCCATCTGGCATTAGATATTACCACATCTGTCGGAACAAGCTACGATCAGGTTAGTGGTTGAAGGTGAATCTCAAAAAGTTTTGGGACATATGGTTGGCGAACATGCCGCTGAGATTATTCAAAGCCTGGGTGTTGCCATCCGTAAAAGAGTGACCAAACAAGATATTAAAGATACTATTGGTATTCACCCCACAACCGCTAGATATAATTGCTGTCTTAATCCGGAGTAGATGTAATTGCTATATTATTGGAAAAGCGATACCATCAATTGAATGATTTGTCAATGCTAGGTATGATGTTAATTTTTTATTGCCACAGGAAGACTCAACTTTATGACATTTGATTATGACCTCTTTGTGATTGGTGCTGGTTCTGGAGGTTTGGCAGCATCTAAACGCGCCGCTAGCTATGGTGCGAAAGTCGCGATCGCAGAAAATGATTTGGTTGGTGGAACTTGTGTGATCCGAGGTTGCGTACCCAAAAAACTCATGGTGTACGGTTCGCACTTTCCGGCTTTGTTTCACGACGCAGCTGGTTACGGTTGGAATGTTACTCACGCTGAGTTAGATTGGGAACACTTCATTACCTCGATTGATAAAGAAGTCCGGCGACTGTCGCAACTGCATATCGGCTTGTTGGATAGAGCTGGAGTAGAACTAATCCCCCATCGTGCTAAGTTGCTCGATCCGCATACTGTCGAAGTTGATGGACGCAAAGTTACCGCTGATAAAATTCTGATTGCGGTCGGTGGTCGTCCCACCAAGCCAGATTTACTCGGTATGGAATATGGCATCACTTCTAACGAAATCTTTCACCTGAAAAAGCAACCGAAGCATATCGCCGTGATTGGGAGTGGTTATATCGGAACGGAATTTGCTTCGATTATGAGAGGTCTCGGTTCGGAAGTTACCCAAATTATCCGTGGTAAGCAGATTTTGCGCGGTTTTGACGATGACATCCGCGCGGGAATTGAAGAAGGGATGACTAACCACGGAATACGTTTTATCCAAAATGCTGTGGTGGAATCAGTTAACCCTGTACCTGAAGGTTTCAAGCTGACTTTATCTGGAGAACAACCACCAGTAATTGCGGATGTGTTTTTAGTCGCTACTGGTCGGATTCCCAATGTCGATGGATTGGGTTTAGAAAATGCTGGGGTTGAGGTGGTTCCCAGTGAGATTGAAGGACATGGCTATGGCATGATTAAAGCGATCGCCGTCAATGAATTTAGTCAAACTAGCCAAGAAAATATTTATGCGGTTGGCGATGTCACTGACCGCATCAACTTGACTCCTGTCGCCATTGGTGAAGGTCGTGCTTTTGCTGATAGTGAATTTGGCAATAATCGTCGCGTCTTTGGACACGAGAATGTGGCGACAGCAGTATTTTCTAATCCCGAAGCCGCAACAGTCGGCTTGACGGAAACCCAAGCCAAAGAAAAACTTGGTGAAGAAGGAGTTAGAGTTTTTCGGACTCGCTTCCGTCCTTTGTTCCATAGTTTGACAGGTGCTTCAGATAAAATCATCATGAAATTAGTAGTTGATGCTCATACCGATCGCGTGTTAGGCGCACATATGGTGGGAGATCATGCGGGCGAGATCATTCAAGGGATTGCGATCGCTGTCAATATGGGTGCTACTAAAAAAGATTTTGATGCCACTGTGGGAATTCATCCCTCAGCCGCTGAAGAATTTGTCACAATGCGATAACATTCCTTGCAGTACATTTACTTACACGGATTTGCCTCCACTCCTAATTCTACAAAAGCGCGGTACCTCCGCGATCGCTTCGCTGAAATTCACATCGACCTCAAAATCCCCGATTTGAATTTTGGCGATTTCTCTCAACTCACAATCACTCGTCAAGCAAATCAAGTTTGGCGAGAATTTCCTTCCAATGACGAACCTGTCACCTTAATTGGTTCGAGTTTAGGCGGATTAACCGCCGCCTATCTGGGAAACGTTAATTTACAAGTTCAGCAACTGGTTTTATTAGCACCAGCTTTTGAATTTCTCTCCCATTGGCTACCTCTTTTGGGAGAGGAACAAGTACGACGCTGGCAAGAAGAAAAATTCATCATGGTTTACCATTATGGTGAGAAACGCTCCCTCCCCTTAAATGTAAATTTTCTTGTTGATGCTTCTCATTATCAAGCAGAAAACTGGCGCAGACCGATTCCGACGCTCATCTTGCATGGACAACACGACGAAACTATCCCGATTCAAGCCAGCCGAGATTTTGCCAACAACCGTCCTTGGGTAGAATTAATTGAATTTGATAGCGATCATGCTTTAAGTAATGTGATGGCAGATATTTGGTTGGCAATTCAACGTAAATTTATTTAAAGGTTCGTAGTCCCACTCTGAAAATATAAATCTCATCTATGTTGCCATTTATTCGTTCCGATTTCTCCCAAGTCACCGCCTACATTCCTCATCCCAGTAGCGATACAGCTGCGCTACCATCTCAGCTTGATCGCCTAGATACGAATGAAAGTCCTTATGATTTGCCAGATGAACTAAAACAAAAGCTGGCTTGGACTTACCAAGAGCTAATTGAAACAAATCGTTACCCAGATGGGGGGTACGAAAATCTGAAGGAGGCGATCGCGCAATACGTAAACGAGTCAGGCAATTTATTTAACTCTAGCCATATTTCTGTAGGTAATGGTTCGGATGAACTATTACGCTCCGTATTAATCGCTAGTTGCATAAACGGCGAAGGTTCAGTTCTCATTGCTAACCCCACTTTCTCAATGTATGGGATTCTGGCAAAAACTTTGGGTATCCCGGTTGTCTCCGTCGGTCGCAATGAAACCAATTTTGAAATCGACTTAAAAGCGGCACAATCTGCCATCGAAACAACCCACAACCCACCGATTCGGGTAATTTTCGTAGTTCACCCCAATTCTCCTACTGCTAACCCTTTAAGCGCCGCTGAGTTAGCGTGGGTGCGAAGTTTGCCAGAAAACATTTTGGTAGTGATTGATGAAGCTTATTTTGAATTTAGTCAGAATACGCTGGTCGGTGAATTGCCACAGCGACCCAACTGGATAGTTACGCGGACATTTTCTAAAGCCTTTCGCTTGGCGGCGCTACGCGTCGGTTATGGCATCGCCCATCCAGAATTAATTGCCGTCTTAGAAAAAATTCGCTTTCCTTACAATCTCCCCACCTTCTCTCAAGCCGGGGCAATTCTGGCGTTACAACACCGGCAAACCTTATTAGCACCAATCTCCGAAACGCTGACTGAAAGAGCCAAAATGATCCAGGCTTTGTCCTCACATCCCACACTGTCACTGATTGACAGCGCCACTAATTTTCTTTATTTGCAGCTGAAATCCTCAACCACCTCATTAACAACTATTACCCAACAACTTAAACAGCAAGGCACTTTAATTCGCTGTCTTAGCCACGGCTTGCGGATTACAATCGGCACTCCCGAAGAAAACACCCGCACGATAAATAGATTAAATCAAATCTTGAGCGAGTTATAAGTAATATCTCCCCACTCAACACTTTTAACCTCTACCCCTTCCTTCGACAACGACCGCAGTTCGGCGTACCATTTTCACCGTTTGTGGCAACACCCCTACCAATAAAGCAAACGCCTCATCTGGGAGTTGGGCGACTGTATCTGAATCAAAATAGGATTCAAATTGATTAAGGATCATTTGTACTCGCTGTTGAGGCAACTTATTTTCGGTAATTTGTTTAGTTAACCGAACCCACTGTCGCCGAATCAAGTAAGCTTTTTGGCATTCAGCATGAGAATCGGGAGTTAGTAATGAGAGATTACCCACGGGAATTACTCCCTGACAATCCCGGTCATAATGACTGCCAACGGCTGCCCCAGGTCCGGCAAACTCCGCGTGGAAAGGTTTGAAGAGTATTAAACCATTTCGCCGCCGACTATGCACGACAAATACATTTTCGCTTTTTAGCAGTGTCAGGAATTCTGAGCTATCCGAAGGCTCACTTCCACTAGTCATAGCACTAAAGTGACGGAAACTAGTGACAGGATGATCTTCCTGTGATGCTAAAGCCGTCCGATAGCGTCGCTGATTTTCGCTATCCATTATCTCTCAAACTATTAAATAAATTTGTTGATTGACCGTAATTAAACAAGAAGCTAGATTGTTGATTTTCCGTGTTCGTGTCTGTTATATCAAGATTCGGCACTAAAAACGCTCATCCGATAATAATCACTAACTATAAGTCATCAATTTGGTAATCATATTCTATGCCTCTCAACTGAATTCTCGCTCTTTCTACAGAAAGAAAACTTTAAATTTTTCATGAAGATGAATATTTTAAACACAAAGTTTTGATAATTCCTTTGTGAAGTAGCCAAAATCAGATTGTATTCAGGCGTTGCAATTTATTTATTCTTGAGAAAAAAATCATGATCATTATCCGTAGTACTTAAGGGATTTCCTCATTTAACCTGTTCATAACACGTTCCATATCCGAAATTATACGAGTTTAATTGATTGCGTGCGTACTGAGGGATCAAAATTAACCATGTTACCGCATTCTCTGATGTAAATCAGAGCAAATGTGACCAGTGGCATCAAATTCTGTCCATTGATGTGAGTGCAAATCAAATAATTAATCCGGAGATGCGGACAATTCAAATACTAGATTCATTCCCTCAGTCGCTTGTGTAGAAACATCTGTCGGCTCCGTCCGAGGAACAGTGTAGTCCAGTTGGATTCAATCTTACGGACTTCATATCCCATCTGGCGATACAGTCGCCTTGCGCTGACGTTGTCTTCCAGCACATGTAAATACAAATCCTGAAATCCCCAAGCAACTGCAGTGCGTTCACAACTTAACAGTAACTGTTTAGCCGCGCCCTGACGGCGGTAGCTGGGATGTACAGCTAGATTTGAGAGGTAAGGGAAACTCTTGCCCCTCGGCGTCCAGTTATCAGTTAATCGCAATCCTATTTCTACCGTCCCCGCTAAGTTATTGCCTCCCCCATCGGTATCAACAGCAACTAAACACATTTGATGCGGTAAAGGTGAGTGGAGGCGATTCCGTAAATCCTCGTAGATGCTCACACGTACTAATGGAAAAGCCCAACCCCAAACTCCATCAAGAGAATGAAAGCTAGCAGCAATGATTTGAGCCAGAGCCATCAAATCAGCACTTCCCGCTGCTCGAATTTCAAATTGGGGTGAACTGTTGGGGGTCGTCGTAGGAACTCGCTTATTCTTGGGATGGGTAAGAAAACTAGGGGTCAAAGCTACAAAAAGTGTAACTGTCTCAATTATCCTAAACTATCTTTGTCTAAGATCGCTATTAGGGCGATCGCTCCATCATTTAGATTTGGCTAGAGAATATAGCTCGCTACATTTGTTCATAACTCTGTCTAAGTAATATCCACATTTACTTAATTAAGAGAACATATCTATCAGCATTATACCTGATTACTAAATTTGACATTATCTAAATTTAAGTGATAGTTTATACTTATAGCTCTGGATTATCAGAATGATCAGCCAAATTTATTAATTAGCGCCCGATACTCATTTGGCTAACTGTCCGGATGCAAGATCTGGTTACAGGTACTCATAAAGAAGCCTAATTTGTCTCAATTACCATGATATTGTGAAATTCTCGCGATCGTGACGCTTATCATTAACATAATTAAATTTGGAGTGCAAGTGTTATCATCACTGCTTTGGTGGGAAAACTTAGGATATAGAAGCTCAGTGGCTGCTTAAGTCTTACTTAAGAAAGCGCTTATTAAATCAGGCAGTTTTCACTATTGTTTACCCGACTGACTTTGCAGCAGGAAGGCGGTGCATGAAATCCCCAGCCCACAGTAAGCCTAAAATTCTGGTTGTCGATGACGAACCAGACAATCTTGACTTGCTTTACCGAACCTTCCATCGTGATTACAAGGTGCTGAGAGCAACTTCCGGTCCAGATGCCTTGGAGTTGCTACAAAGCGAAGGAGATGTTGCCGTCATCATCTCAGATCAACGCATGCCAATGATGAGTGGTACAGAATTCTTAAGTCTGACCGCCACTCAATATCCAGATATTATCCGCATTATTTTAACTGGCTACACCGATGTTGAAGATTTGGTGGAAGCAATCAATGCCGGTAAGGTATTTAAATATGTTACCAAACCTTGGGAATCTGAGGAACTAAAAGGTTTAGTGCGTCAAGCATTAGATACTCATAATGTTCTGAAAGCTCGCACCCGCGAACTAACTCGGACACTCCGTCAGGAATCTCTCCTAAATACTGTAACTAATACAATTCGCAGTGCCTTAGATTATCGACAGATTTTGCAAACGATTGTTGATACCGTTGGGCAAATGCTGGAGGTAGATGTTTGTCTCTTGCGTCCTTTCCAAGATAAACAGTTGAGTGATGAGGGATTTATTTACCTGAAAGCGGATGACAAGGGAGAATCTTCCCCACCTCTTCTTCTCGCCGAGACAATCTGGGAAACCCGCGAAGTACTCGTAATTAACGATGTAGCGAACGATGAGCGCATTCAATCCGATAGTCAACAACCGCAACGGGCTGATGCTTTTAATGCTGCGAATATTACCTCTAGTTTAGTGGTGCCATTGATTTGTCGCCAAGAACTGATGGCAGTGTTGGCACTACACCAATGTTCTACAGTCCGCCACTGGAGTGAAGATGAAGTACAACTTGTATTTATGGTAGCGGATCAGGCAAGTTTGGCATTGTCTCAAGCTTATGCTTATGAGCAAGTTCGAGCATTGGCGAAGCGGGAAGCTTTAATTAATACGATTACTAGTGCGATTCGCTCTAGTTTAGATCCTCAAGAGATCTTTGCGGCGATTACTCAACAGTTAGGACAAGCCTTACAAGTAGATGGCTGCGCCTTGTCTTTGTGGACAGAGGAAGATGATTTTGTCGAGTGTGTGGGATTGTATGATTGCCAAGCGCCTCTTGATACCACATCAAATAGTGTGTTGACAACTGAGTTACCTCAATCGCTAGTACCAATCGCCGGAAATCCGATCCTACAAGAACTATTGCGAACACAACAGCCGGTAGTAATTTCTGATTTAGGCGAATGTTCGCCACAAATGACGGGTTTTGATTTGCCATTGCGCGATCCGGCGCGATCGCTGTTAGTAGTCCCGTTATTTGCTGATGGTAAAAGTATTGGTAGTATTACTCTGAGGGAAGGTAAACACCCACGTCAATGGTTAGGCGAGGAGATTGAACTCGCTCAAGCAGTCGCCGCCCAAGCCGCGATAGCCGTGCAGCAGTCCCGCTTGTATCAAAAAACGCGCTCTTTAGCTGAGCGATTATTAGAATTAGACAAACAAAAAACTGAATTTTTCCAAAATATTTCCCATGAATTCCGCACCCCACTCACTTTGATGTTGGGACCATTGGAATCATCGGTGGGAGCAAAACAGGGGTTGACATATGAGCAAAGTGCGATCGCTCTGCGTAATTCCCGCAGATTGTTACGATTAGTTAATCAATTATTAGATTTGCAACGACTTGACGCCGGGAAGATGCAACCGAGTTTCCGTCCCTGCAATTTAGTTGAATTTGTCAGCCAAATTGTTGAATCTTTCCGCCCTTATTGTGAGAAAAAGGGACTGCGTCTCATAACTCACTTGGAGGAATGTCCTCAGGTTTATTTGGATACAGAGAAATTCGACAAGGTGCTTTACAACCTTTTATCCAATGCCATGAAGTTTACTCCTGATGGCGGCACAATTAATATTCTGGTTCAACCAGCCGGCAAAAATTGCTTAGTCCAAATCAAAGATACCGGAATCGGCATTGCGAAGGAGCAGATTCCGCAATTATTTGAGCGTTTCCGCCAAGCTGAAGGTTCCGAAAATCGCTCTTATGAAGGTAGCGGTTTGGGTTTGGCTTTGGTAAAAGAACTTGTAGAGATGCACAGCGGTCAAATCGAGGTGGAATCAGTCTACGGCAAAGGCAGTAGCTTTTCGATCCAGTTGCGTACCGGAACCGCTCACTTACCGCCAGACCAGGTCATAGAAGTAGCAATAGAATTAAATCTCCATCGCGCCACTGTCGAATTAGCTGATTTAGAACTGTTAGAAGTAAATACAGACGAACCAGAAAACACTATTTTACTAAATCCAGACCCTCCGCAAACAGGCAATCAGCACTCTATTCTCGTTGTCGATGACAACTCAGATTTACGCGCCTACGTCAGTGAAATCCTCAGAGTTAATGGTCATCACGTTAACACCGCTCGGAATGGAGCAGAAGGATTTAGATTAGCCGTAGAAACTGTACCTAGCTTGATTGTCACTGACTTGATGATGCCTTTGGTCTCGGGATTAGAGATGATTAAAATGATTCGCAACGAGGATAAGTTAAAAGGCACACCGATTGTCTTACTCACAGCCAAGGTTGACGAAGAAACCCGGATTGAAGGTACTGAACGCGGTGCAGATGCTTATTTAGCCAAACCTTTTAACGATCGCGAACTTCTCGCCGAGGTGCGAAATCTTTTAGCCTTGAAAGAAAATGAGCGCCGAGTCTTGGAATTAAATACTTATTTAACAGAATCAGTCCTCAAACGCTTTTTACCACCAGCATTAGTCCAAAAAGCCGCCAAAGGAGAGTTAGCACTGTCATTACGACCAGAACCACGTTTGATCACAGTTTTATTTAGTGACATTGTTGGTTTTACCCAGTTAGCTAACACTCTGAGATCTCGACGCGTCGCCGAGTTACTCAACGAATATTTAGGCGAAATGACCAAAGCCGTGTTTGATAACGGCGGTACTGTTGATAAATTTATGGGAGATGCAATCTTAGCTTTGTTTGGTGCGCCAGAAGAACTCACTCCTAACGAGCAAGTCCGACGCGCAATTAACACAGCCAAAGCCATGCATTACGCCCTCCTAGAACTCAACCAACGTTGGCAAGCCCAAGGTATAGTTGGCACAGAAGAACGTGCTTGCGTACAATTCCGCTGTGGAATCCATCAAGGTACCGCAGTTGTGGGGATGTTTGGTAGTCACGAACGTGCTGACTACACAGCAATTGGACCAAGTGTAAATATTGCCTCCCGCTTGCAATCAGCAGCAGCGCCTGGTACTATCCTAGTCTCAGCAGCGGTGGCAGATTATTTGGACGAACATGAAATTATTAAATGCAGTCCGCTACAACTCAAAGGGATAGACGAGACAGTTTTGACTTTTTCGCTCAAAACCGAAGTTCAGACACACACTCCTTCCACTGTTCGCTAGTATTAGGGTGTTTTGAAATATATAACTCAGTAAGTAACCGGATCGCTCATTTTAAGTTGGGATGACACAAAGTTGGGATGACACAATTTATTAGCGATCGCGAGCAAATCTCATTAACGAGGAGGCAACACAACGATCCGCCAGCATTATGGATTACTGTAGCTACTTTCTCTGTAATCCTGCACTTGCTAGTATTCTGGCTCATGCGCTCATCTGCCTTGGGTTTCTTATCATTCAAACATTCAAACCAAGCCAGATCTACGCCAATTGAGTTGGTAGAAGTTCCTCTTAAAGGTAAAAAAAATCCTGGACGCAGAAAAACAGTGCGTCAATCAACAACTCAAAAACCAGCGCCTACAGCACCACTAGTAAAGCCGAAAGTAGTTGAGAAGCCTGCTACTACAAATCAAAAACTGATTGCAGCTAAACCTCAACCAACCCAAGTTCCTGCACCGCAACCTCCAAAAGTGCCTCAGTCAACTTCAACGCAAATCACAGCGACTCCTCCAAAATCACAAAAAATCACACCCACTCTAACACCCACTCCAGACCCCATACCGACTCCAACACCAACAAATTCCACACCTATACCAGACCCCATACCGACTCCAACACCAACAAATTCCACACCCATACCAGACCCCATACCGACTTCAACACCAACAAACTCTACACCCATACCAGACCCCATACCGACTCCAACACCAACAAACTCTACACCCACACCCACACCCACACCCACACCCATACCAACTCCGAACTCCACACCCACACCAACTCCAAAACGATCAGAAACGATCTCATCGCGTCCGACAACTCAGGATGGGAAGAAGCCTAGAGAGTCGCTAAATAAACCTTTAGACCGCTCGACAAATAACTCATCCCCAGATAAAACAAACTTAAATCAGGTAGAGACAGGTGGAGGGCTGATAAAAATATCACACATATTCACGTATTCAGAGCATAAGAAAATGTGGGATCGCAAAGAATTGGCAGGTGATGCTCCACCCGATAATCTGGCTAAATATCTAGGAAGTGGAAGTAAACCAATTGCTCCCAGTTGGCTTGGCGTGTCTTCTAAACTTCAGCCAGCAACTATCCTTGTTAATTTAGTGATCGATCAAGAGGGCAAATTTTTTACCGCTTCAATTATTGAAATTAATCCCCCTAGCTTACAGGGGCAAAAAGCTCAATATGAAGAGCTTTTAGGGAAAATCTATCAAAATGAGAAATTTAAGCCTGGTTACAATAATAATGCCAAGGATCCAATAGTCGCAAGTAATCTACTTGTAAATGTTATTATTAGCCCAATTGTGTCTAAATGATTGAATTCTAGATAAAGCTGTGTTACCATAAGTAAGCTGAAAAAACGCGGGTGTAGTTTAGTGGTAAAACTCTAGCCTTCCAAGCTAATCATGCGGGTTCGATTCCCGCCACCCGCTTTTACCGAAAACCCAGGATTAACTTCTCTGGGTTTTTTGGCATTTACCATTACAAAAGTCAAAAATATGCAACTTTTTCTTGGGTGCGCTGTTTGGGCATATAAAGGTTGGATAGGCGAAGTTTATCCACAAGGTACTCGTCCCGCTGACTTTCTCCACATCTACAGCCGTCGCTTCACCACGGTTGAAGGTAACACCACCTTTTATGCTGTCCCTAACTCCGAAACTGTCAGCCGGTGGGCAAAAGAAACACCTCCCGGCTTTGAATTTTGCCTAAAATTACCGCGAGATATCACCCATAACGGACGACTGCAACCTCATATCCCGAGTGCTTTAAACTTTCTCGAATCCATGCGCGGCTCTCTTCAGCATTTAGGTCCAGTTTTTGCCCAGCTACCGCCTAGTTATACCCCAGCATTAATGGATGATCTCAGCACTTTTCTAGAAGCTTTACCACGGACAGAAGTACCTTTGGCGTTAGAGGTGCGTCATCGCGACTGGTTTGAAGAACCACATGCAAGTGAGTTAACAGCACTTTTAGAGAAACTAGGCGTTGGACGAGTATTGTTAGACACGCGCCCAATCTACACTGGCGACGATGACCCGCAATTGCTATCTGAACGCAAAAAACCACAGTTACCAGTGCAATTCAGTGTTACAGCACCTTTTAGTTTGATTCGCTTTATTTCTCATCCTGATATGTTGGCGAATCAGGCGTTTATGGCAGAGTGGGTAATTTATATTAAACAGTGGTTGCAGACAGGGACGCGGATTTATCTGTTTTTGCATTGTCCCACAGAAGCGCGATCGCCCATCAACGCCCGTTACTTCCAACAATTATTAGAACAGTCTAGTGTTCCAGTTCCAGCACTAAGCGCTAATGACCCCGATCAACCACCTCATCAACTGAGTTTATGGTGACTAAATAATATTCGTGAAAACTACTTGACAAAATATCACCCATCTGGGCGACCCACTCAGAGGAGGGCTGGAGCCTGTCTCTTAAGCGATTCTATATACATCAGGAATTAAACGAATCAATTAAGAGTGAGAGGGTTGCATGAAACGTTTTATCAAAGCTATCGCCGCAGTTTCGGCTTTATCTGTACTAGCTATGGCTCCTATTTTGGGTGCAGTAAACCCAGCTAGTGCTCAAACCCAACCGCAAAAAGGGATGACTGGTAGCTATATCGGTGCTGGCGTATCAGCCGGTCTGACCAATGGTGGTAGAACTGGAGACGCAGCTAACTTAGGCGGTAACATTCAAGGTCGTTTAGCTGTGCCTCATGTGCCAGTTTCTCTGCGAGGTGCAGTGCTGTTTAACGACCAAAACTCCACAGTAATGCCAATCTTGTCTTACGATGTGCCTGTGGCTAAAAATACCAATGCTTATGTTGGTGCAGGTTACTCGTTTGTCCAAAATGAAGGTGTTGCGACTCCTTTAGGTAATAAGAGCGCACCTGTAATTACGGCGGGTGTTGAAAGAGGGTTGACTCCTGATATCGTGATTTATGGTGATGCTAAATACGGTATTGGTGCTTACAAAAATAGCGATGGTGATGCTGTGAGCTTGCAGGCAGGTCTGGGTTATCACTTCTAATCGCTTGTAGGATGAGTGCGCTTAAGCGCAACTACTAACCTAGATAAAAATCCCCTTTTGCTGAATGAGCAGAGGGGATTTTACTTAGAAGGAATGTATTTTTTAACCGAAACGTCCGCTGACGTATTCTTGAGTAGATTTTTCTTTGGGACTTTGGAAAACTGTCTCTGTGCGATCGTACTCAACCAAATAGCCTTGGCGTTTACCGTCTGTTGGATTAACGTTGAAAAAGGCTGTCATATCCGATACCCGCGATGCTTGTTGCATGTTGTGGGTAACGATGACGATGGTGTAGTGCTCTTTGAGTTCACGGATTAACTCTTCAACGCGGAGAGTCGATCTTGGGTCAAGTGCAGAACAAGGTTCATCCATTAAGATCACTTGTGGCTGCACAGCGATCGCTCGCGCAATACACAAGCGCTGTTGTTGTCCACCTGAGAGTGACAAACCACTTTCTCTGAGCTTATCTTTGACTTCATCCCACAAAGCAGCTTGGCGGAGACTACGCTCAACCAATTCATCTAAATCGCCTTTAAAACCGTTAATTCTTGGACCAAAGACAATATTGTCATAAATTGATTTTGGGAAAGGGTTGGGTCTTTGAAACACCATCCCAATCTGTCGCCGCACTTGCACGGGATCGATATCGGCACCGTAAAGATTTTGGTTGTTGTATAAAACCTTTCCTTCTGCCCGAAAAGTTTTAATCAAATCGTTCAAGCGGTTGTAACACCGCAACAATGTACTCTTACCACAACCGGACGGACCGATAAAGGCTGTCACTTGGTTTTTGGCAATATCCAAGTTGATGTCTTTCAGGGCGAGAAAACTACCGTAGTAGATATTTAAATTCTCTGTCCGTAAAACCTTGTCTGTTTGATTGGCAGTTCTCGTGTCAGAACGCATAATGATTTTGGGTTAATTTACTAAAACTTGGCTATTGATAAACTTTCCGAGCAGTAGCAACGCGAGCGACTACACTAGTTAGCAAAACCATCAACACGAGAATCAGCGAAGCCGCCCAAGCTAATTCCTGCTGATGTTTATAAGGTGCTGTGGCGAAGTTATACACCAAAACTGCTAAAGAAGCTGTCGGTCCTTGTAAACCGCCACTCCAATTCGGCCAGAACTGAGTAAACAAAGCTGTAAATAATAAAGGTGCTGTTTCACCAGCAGCCCGAGCGATCGCTAAAGTTACACCTGTAAGAATTGCCGGAATTGCCGTAGGTAACACTACCCGTGTCACAGTTTCAAACTGCGTTGCTCCTAAACCCACAGAAGCTTGACGCAATTCTGATGGTACTAGTTTCAAAGCTTCATCTGTCGTGCGGACGATAATTGGCAGCATCAGAATTGCCAAAGCGAAACCACCAGCCCAAGCTGAGTAACCTTTGTAGTGAAGTAGTCCAAAAGGATCGAGCACAATGATGCCGTAGGCAAATACACCGACAATAATCGAGGGTACGCCACTGAGAACGTTAGTTGCAAACCGCGTCCAGTCAGCAACCGGCCCTGAGCTAAACTCAGATAAATAAATTGCTGCCAAAACCCCAAACGGAATGCTAATCAGCGCTCCAATCCCGACCATCAACAAAGTGCCGATGATCGCATTCGCAAAACCACCACCAGGCACTCCTGGAGGCGGCGGTAACTGAGTTAAAGCCTCCACGTTGATACTACTAATGCCTTGGGCAAGTACATAGAAGAGAACTGCCAGCAAAGGTAATAGCGCCAGGGCAACACAGGTAAAAACAACTACATTCATCAACGTGCTGAACAGCGTCCGAGGAGATGTTGGTGCTCGGCGGAGACTACCCACATTTCCGTAAGGGCTTGTATCTTGTGTGCTAGTCATAAGTCGATAATGAAATGTTAAATTTTCTGTACTCGGCGCACAATTAACTGAGCCAAGACATTGACAATTAGTGTAATTACAAACAAAATCAAAGCCGCATACAGCAAAGCTGGTTTCTGAAAATCTGTTGCCGAATCGCCAGCCTCAGCAAATTGACTTGCGAGTAGTGAGGGAATAGTATTACCTGGGGCAAAAATTGAAGGGCTAATATTATTAGAGTTGCCAATGACCATTGTCACAGCCATTGTTTCTCCAATCGCCCGTCCCAAAGCCAGCATGATCGCCCCGACAATCCCTGAAACAGCTGCTGGTACTAATACTTGAATAATCGTTTCCCAACGCGTCGATCCCAATCCTACAGCGGCTTGGCGCAAAGTAGAAGGGACGGAAATTAAAGCATCGCGAGAAATCGCGGCGATCGTCGGCAAAATCATAATTGCCAACAACACACCGGCGGTTAAAATACCTCGGTTGGAAGGAGGAGTGTTAAAAATTGGTAGCCAACTAAAGTAAGCGTAGAACGGTTGACCGAGCTTCGCTAGCAATGGTCCCAAAACGAAAATTCCCCACAAACCATAGACTACGCTAGGAATCGCGGCTAACAGTTCCACCAAAAATACGATTGGGGTCTGAAATTTTGGTGGGAGATAATCTTCACTTAAAAAGATTGCTACTCCTAAACCCACAGGTACGGCGATGAGTAGAGCGATCGCGCTGGTAATCAGCGTGCCATAAATCATCGGCAGAGCGCCATACACGTTATCAACTGGGTTCCAGGTGCTTGTTCCCAAAAATCCTAAACCGAACTTTTGAATAGCTGGAGCCGCTTGGATTGCCACTTGGATGGCGATCCAAATTAATGTTACTGCAATTAATAGAGCAAAAATCCGCGTCAACCAAACAAAGCCAGTATCCAGATTCCGCGAGAAAGCGCTACGCGGCTGGATTTTGTTTGTTGTTGGTATGCTTGATGAACTCATAAATTCACTACTCAAAAAGTATCTGAGCTATTATGCTCGTGGCAACAATAGCAAATTTTTAGGCGACATTATTGCCCCATATGGCTATCAAATTACATGATCCACGTAAAGGATAGGTTAAGAAGTAATAATTGTTACAACCTATCTTCGTCGTATCGATGACCAATCGCTGATAGCTCGCTTATGATTTCATTGTAGGGTGGTAAAATTTCCGCTCATTTCAGATTAAGTTTAGGTTAAATTCATTGAGATTAATGGTAGCTGCTCCCAATCAACTTTTATGGTCAATGATTGGCTTACTGCTAACAATTGGCGGTACTTTCTTGGAAGGTTATATCACCAATTCACCTTGGAATTGGAGCCATCAGGGAATTCACACTTTATCTTTGGGTGTCAGCTATCAAATTGGCGCGGTGCTACTTGTCGGGTGTTTAGGAGGCAAAAATGCTGGTGCGCTATCCCAAATCGCTTATTTAGCCCTGGGTTTAACTTTGTTACCTGTATTTGCTCAAGGTGGCGGAATTAGTTATGTTAAGCAACCTTATTTTGGCTACTTATTAGGCTTTATCCCTGGGGCTTGGGTTTGTGGTTTTTTTGCCTTTAAAGCCAAACCTCAACTATTGACGCTTTTCTTCAGTTGTATTTGCGGTCTAGTTCCTGTCCATATTACTGGTTTAATTTATTTGCTTTTGACGTATTTTACTAATTGGACAGGCACAACACAGCCGGTACCATTACTGGCAGCTGCTCAGCAGTATTCTTTTTCTCTGCTTCCAGGGCAATTAGCGATCGCTTGTGCTGTTACTGTATTAGCATATGCTCTGCGACACTTAATGTTTTATTAAGACGCAAATAGCACATAGAGCGCTGATACATTTTCTACAACGAATGAAAAATCGTTTTTTCTGGATTGCTGCCTCGATCAGTTTCTTCTGCGACCAAGTCACAAAATATTGGGTGGTGCATACTTTTAGCTTAGGACAGTCAAAACCACTATTGCAAAATGTCTTCCACTTGACATATATCACTAACTCTGGAGCAGCTTTTAGTCTGTTTTCAGGACAGGTTGAGTGGTTACGTTGGCTGTCTTTAATCGTCAGTATTGGCTTGATGGCTCTAGCAGCGTTTGGTCCAGAATTAAATCGTTGGGAACAATTAGGCTATGGCTTTATTTTAGGCGGAGCGATTGGCAATGGTCTTGACCGCTTTAATTTAGGTCATGTTGTGGATTTTCTTGATTTCCGGCTGATTAATTTTGCTGTATTTAATTTGGCGGATGCATTTATTAATGTTGGCATTGCCTGTTTATTAATTGGGACATTCATCAAGTCACCTACAGTCCCAAGACGATTTCGGTAACAAGTATTCCCCAAATGTGTTCATCCAACCTTTTTCTGTAAGTGTTATAAGTAATAATGTTTCTGATGCTTTCACGGTAGTGTGAATAACACATGAGTTCTCCCCAGCCCCCCCAAAAACCGCGAACCATTCTTGGTCAGGTTACTCAAGCAGTTCAGACAATTCAAGCTAGAGTGGATTTTTCCAAGCTGGCACTTAAGCCCAATGCCAGAGTGCCGGAACTTTGGGTACAGGATGCGGGGGCGGATAAGGCTGAACTTTATCCGCTGTTAGGCGATCGCTACTTACTCGGTCGCAGCTCCAAATCCTGCGATATTGTCGTTCGTAACCCGGTCGTCAGTCAGATTCATCTGTCATTGTCGCGAGACTCGACACAACGACGACCCGTATTTATCATCAAAGATGAAAATTCAACTAACGGGATTTATCGGGGTAAGCGGCGCGTTAGTTCTCTGGAATTACGCCACGGCGATGTCTTAACTCTAGGTCCGCCAGAATTAGCTGCATCAGTCCGCCTGCAGTATGTAGATCCACCACCAATTTATGTGCGTGCTGCTACTTGGGGTGCTTATGGGATTGGTGGCGTCACCGCACTCTTGGCATTAGGCATTGGCGTAGAATGGTTTAAATTTAACGTTACACCTCTACCTACCGCTTCTCGTGCGCCCGTAGTTGTTTACTCACGAGATGGCACCACACCGTTACGCCAGCCTCGTAGTACCGCTCACGTTGATATGAAAGAGATTGCGGATTTCGGTCCGTACCTGCCCTCAGCTTTACTTGCTTCTGAGGATACGCGTTATTATTGGCACTTTGGGGTAGACCCGTTAGGAATTTTACGGGCGGTGTTAATTAATACGAATAGTGGCGGATACAAGCAAGGCGCTAGTACAATTACGCAGCAGGTCGCTCGGAGTTTATTCCGCGATTATGTCGGCGCACAAGATTCTTTGGGTCGGAAAGTGCGGGAAGCGATCGTTTCCTTTAAGCTTGAAACCTTCTATAGCAAAAATACAATTTTACTGACTTATTTGAATCGGGTTTTTCTCGGAGTCGATACTTACGGTTTTGAAGATGCCTCGCGTTATTACTTTGGGAAATCGGCAAAAGATTTAAATTTGTCAGAATCAGCTACCTTGGTGGGAATTTTGCCGGCACCGAACGGTTTTAGTTTTTGCGGCGACAATCAAAACAGACAGCGGATTATTGTCTATCGCAATCGCGTAATTCAGCGGATGCTGGAACAAGGTAGAATCAGCGCTGAGGACGCCAATCGCGCTCGGCGATCGCCAATTGAAGTCAATTCTAAAATTTGTCAAGAACAAGCAAATACAATAGCCCCCTACTTTTATAACTATGTCTTTCGCGAACTAGCCTCAATTGTCGGCGAGGATCTAGCCAAAGAAGGCAACTTTATTATTGAAACCAAACTCGATCCCAATGTCCAAGCGCAAGCAGAATCGTCATTAAAGAATTTTGTCAGCAGCAATGGTCGCGGAGATGGTTTTTCTCAAGGCGCACTCGTGACTTTAGATTCTAGTAATGGGGCGATAATTTCAATGGTTGGCGGGACTGATTATCAAAAGAGTCAGTTTGATCGCGCCACCCAAGCCCAACGTCAACCAGGTTCTACCTTTAAACTTTTTACCTACACCGCCGCGATTGAGCAAGGGATTTCTCCCGGAAGATCTTATTCTTGCGCCCCTTTGCGTTGGCAAGGTTTTCTTTATAAACCCTGTCATTCGGGTGACGGTTCGTTAGATATGTACGCGGGGATCGCTCGTTCGGAAAATGTCGTCGCGCTGCGGATTGCTCAAGAAATCGGGTTAGATAAAGTGGTGCGGATGGCGAAGCGGCTAGGAATAAAATCGTCTCTCGATCCCGTTCCCGGTTTGGTAATCGGTCAAAGCGTCGTCAATGTCTTGGAGATGACAGGTGCTTTTGGCGGGATTGCTAATCATGGAGTGTGGAATCGCCCGCACGCAATTACTCGGATACTTGACAGCAATGATTGTCGCGATCGCCAAGATTTAAAAACGTGCCGAGTAATTTACTCTTTTGAGCAAGATACCCAAGCTAGCGTCAAAGTTCTCAATCGGAATGTTGCCAATACGATGACTGATTTATTACATGGGGTTGTCAGTGGTGGGACTGGTCGTGCGGCGAATATTGGCGAAGGTGAAGAAGCTGGTAAGACTGGTACCACCAATAACAACGTTGATTTGTGGTTTATTGGTTTTATTCCCAGTCGGCAGTTAGTTACAGGTATCTGGTTAGGAAATGATAATAACTCTCCTACCTCAGGTAGTAGTGCCGCAGCGGCTGAACTTTGGGGTACATATATGCGGAGAATTACAAAATAAGTATATTCTTAGTTCGTAGTTGCGCTTTAGCGCTAAAGCGCAATTACAAGCCAATTGCAGATATTTTACCTCAGCCTGATATAATGAATGTTTTCCACTTATCTACTTAAGTAAACTACTTGCCAGATTTAAGCTAAATTAGCTCGCGGATTAAAGGTTTCTATTTGGCGTAATTTTTCGTAGAGTTCGCGTTCTTGGCGACTAAGATCTTTCGGAACCACAATTTGAATTTCCACTAATTGATCGCCGCGTTTACCTCTTTCTGTCGGGTAGCCTTTCCCCGATAAGCGTAAGCGCTGACCAGACCGTACACCTGCAGGAATTGACATTTTCACTAATCCATCCAGGGTTGGTGCTTCCACCTGTCCGCCTAACACCGCTTCACTTGGCGTGATCGGCAATTGACAACGAATGTCTAATCCTTCTAATCTAAAAAAGGCATGTGGGGCGACGGTAATTTTCAAGTAGAGGTCTCCGCCACCGATACCTTGATCCTTCAGGCGAATAGTTTGACCTGTAACCATCCCTGGTGGCATAGTAACTTCTAGCGATCGCCCATCTTCAAGACGAATCCTTTCATTTCCACCTTGATAAGCTTTTTCTAACGGTAATGTTAACCGGGCTTCGATATCGCGCCGACTGTTACGCGGTGGAACTGTATACTCGGTGCGAGTTTTCCCCGGACGAAACGGATCGCGGTTAGCATTTGCACCCCCAGCGGTATCGACAGAATTTTGTTCACTTCGCCCTCCACCTCGCACAACTTGCTCGACGAAGTCATTAAAATCCTTAAAGTCGCTGACATTAACATCTTCAGTGCGAGGTGAAGAACCAGGCCAAGTTCTGCCTTTTTGGTTTGTTTGCTTACCACCACGAAAGCCCTTTTGGTTCCACAAGCGGCTAAACTGATCGTATTGCGCTCGCTTATTCGGATCTGATAGTACTTCGTAAGCTTGACCAATATCTTTAAATTTTTCTTCTGCTCCTTTGTTTCCCGGATTAAGATCCGGGTGATATTGCCGTGCTAAACGGCGATAAACCTTTTTAATTTCTTCACTAGTAGCATCTTTAGATATTCCTAAAATCTCGTAGTAATCCCGAAAGTTCTGCAAATTCTGCATAAAAAGATAAATTAATTACAAGTTATGAGTTATAAATTAATCCAAAAACCTTAGATCAGCAAAGTACTCATAATACAAGTATCATAGAGCACAACAAGGTTGGGAAGGTATTTTGGTTAGGTAATCCGTAACCTACTTTACCCTCACTTTTTATTTACACCCAATCATCCTCATCATCCCAGTTATCTTGATAGCTAGGACGTGTTCGACGCGTACTAGTATCGGAGGAGTAACGATCCCGATCCCGATCTCGACCAGAGGAAGGACGTGGTTCTCTACCATAAGGTTCAGGCTCGCGACCATAAGTAGGACGGGATTCTCTACCATAAGGTTCAGGCTCGCGACCATAAGAAGGGCGCGATTCTCTACCATAAGGTTCTATATTGCGATCGCGGTCACGATCGCGATCGCGGTCACGGTCACGGTCGCGATCACCACCTGTAAAGATATCCTTGATCGTCCCGATAATATCGTCATCATCGTCTTCAGTGTAATATTGGCGAACTTCGCGATTTAGTTCATACAGAGCATCTTGCAAATCGGCGTAAGCTTGGTCAATCCCGCGATCGCTATTTGACTGTAAACTCTCGCGTAAATCCCGAATAATATTATCAATACGCTGACGGCGACTACGGGCAAATTGCAAGCCAAAATCCAACGCCACTTCTTTGAGTTGTCTTTCAGCGGTGACAATCAACGCCTCCGCCCGAGTCCGCTTCTCAATCCGTTCTTTGCGTTCTCTGTCGGTGTCAGCGTATTTTTCAGCTTCATCAATCATCCGATTCACTTCTGATTCACTCAAAGTTGAAGCATCTTGAACCGTGATACTTTGCTCGCGACCAGTCGTGCGATCAAGGGCTGTCACCTGTAAAATCCCATTAGCATCGATATCAAAGGCAACTTGAATCTGCGGTATTCCACGCGGTGCTGGCGGTACGCCATACAACTTAAAACGTCCCAGTGACTTATTACCAGCCGCCATATCCCGTTCACCTTGAACGACATGGACTTCCACAGTCGTTTGGTTATTCTCGGAAGTGGAAAATATATCCGAACGGCGTACAGGGATTGTCGTGTTACGAGGAATGAGTTTTTTCATCACTCCACCAATCGTTTCCAATCCTAAGGAAAGAGGCGTCACATCTAACAACAACACATCTTTGACTTCTCCCGCCAAAATCCCCGCCTGAATCGCTGCACCGACGGCGACAACTTCATCTGGGTTGACATTTTGGTTAGGTTCTCTGCCAATTAAATCACGCACCAATTGCTGTACCATTGGCATCCGCGTCGAACCACCGACCAACACCACTTCATCAATCGCGGCGGGGGAGAGATTAGCATCTTTGAGTGCTCGCTTGAGCGGTTGGCGCACTCTCCCTAACAAATCGCCACACAGCCCTTCAAAAACAGAACGCGTCAGGCGAGTTTCTAAATGTACTGGCCCATCTTCAGTAGCTGCAATGAAAGGTAAGTTAATATCAGTCACACTCACTGCGGAAAGCTCAATTTTGGCTTTCTCAGCTGCTTCCATCAAGCGTTGTAAAGATTGGCGTTCGCGTCTTAAATCGATTTTATCAGTTTCTAAGAACTGCTCCGCCAGCCAATCGACAATCATCCTGTCAAAATCATTACCACCAAGCTGCGTATCTCCACTGGTGGATTTTACTTCAAATACGCCATCGCCAACGTCTAAAATTGACACGTCAAAAGTACCACCGCCTAAGTCAAAGACTAAGATGGTTTGACTTTCTTTGCGGTCTAATCCGTAAGCCAAAGAAGCCGCTGTGGGTTCGTTGAGAATTCGCAGTACTTCTAAGCCGGCGATTCGTCCTGCATCCCGCGTAGCTTGGCGCTGAGAATCGTTGAAGTAAGCGGGGACTGTAATTACCGCCCCAGTCACAGATTGACCTAGATAGGTACTAGCATCCTCTGCCAATTTTTTCAACACCATCGCCGAGACTTCTTCTGGGGCGAACTCTTTATCTAGGCGCGGACAATCAATTTTGATGTTCCCAACTTCGTCTTTGCGGATGGTGTAAGGTACTCGCCGGGAATCGGGATTGATTTCAGAATATTTGCGACCGATAAAACGTTTGACCGCAAAATAAGTATTTTTCGGGTTGAGGACGGTTTGTCGTCTTGCCATTTGTCCGACTACCCGTTCACCTTCTTTCGTGAAGCCAACTACGGAGGGGGTTGTCCGCATGCCTTCCGCATTGGCAATCACCACCGGCTTGCCACCCTCCATGACGGCGACTACTGAGTTGGTTGTACCCAAGTCTATGCCGACTACCTTGCCCATGCGTTGTTTTGCTCCTATTGTGTCTTATAAATTTACGTTTAGAGGCAATGCTTGATTTATTGTATCTTGCAGTTGGAGAAAGCACGGTAAACGAGCGTTCAAGGCAGGAATTAAACAGTGGATTTGCAAGCAAGACTACAAAATCATCTGGGTCAAATAGTACGCGATCGCGACCCCTTTTTAGCAACAGCCGGACATTTTTTTGTTCAAGAATACATTCGCACCTCTCTCGGACAGTGGGGTCAAGTCGAAATTTATGAGTTTACAGTCAATGGCAGAATCCATCAAAATCTGATTTTGAACATTCCATCTGCCAATAATGATAGCGATCGTCCACCTATTTTAATCGGTGCCCACTATGATACTGTCCCTGGCACACCTGGTGCTGATGATAATGCTACAGGTGTCGCCGTCTTGCTGGAATTTGCCAGAATTTTTACCGCCCAAAAAGCAAAATACCCAATTCAGCTAGTCGCCTTTGATATGGAAGAAGGCGGCTTCGTACAAGCTTCTGGGGCTTCTGAGTATGCAGCCGAGTTAAAAAAACAAAAACAACAGTTACGGTTAATGATTTCTTTAGAGATGCTGGGCTACTGCGATTCTACCCCTGGTTCTCAACGCTACCCTGCCCCACTAGACCGTCTCTACCCAACTCAAGGTAATTTTATCGCTTTAATTGGCAGTTTCCGCACCATCCGCGATTTAATCTGCCTTAGTCGCAGCATTCGCAAATCGGGAACACTCAGCGAATGGCTACCCGTACCAAATCGTGGTCTAATCCTACCTCTGACTCGCAGCAGCGATCACGCCCACTTTTGGGATCAAGGTTATCCAGCGATGATGGTGACAGATACAGCTTTATTACGCAATCCTCATTATCACAAACCTAGCGACACAATCGCCACCCTCGATCTCGACTTTCTCACGGGTGTTTGTCGCGGTTTAGAAATAGGCATTCGCCGATTGTAAGGAATTACGAGTCGCGGAGAAACCACTGAGTCTTTACTGTAGTAAATTCTCAAAGGGGTTTCTGTTGTTCCATCGATAGATGCTAAAGTCGCGACGATCCACGGTTAAAATTCTCCCATGTCCAAGTTGTTCAGCAAGAACAACGAGAGATGCATCGGCATAGTCCATTGGTAGATCAGAGTATTGCTGCAATAAGGCTACCATGCGCGGAAAGTGAATAAGTTCCAAATTAAAAACTTGAAATGCTGATTCTGCAATATCTGTGAGAAAGGCAATTTGTTGGCGGAGACCTCCACCTCTTGCACCTAAAAGATAATAAGTTTCTTGAATAACGCTTTGAGTTGTGATAAGTGGTTCAGTGAGTTGGTATAGAACGCTTATGGCTGCTTGATGATGTCGATCTTTAGCATTAAAGAGGGCGATAAAGAAGCCAGTGTCTGTGATAATCATGCTTTTTCTTGCATGAAAGAGCGATAGATTTCTTCAGATTGTTCGGAGAGGTCGGAATCACCCTGAAAGCTGCCGATTAGACTACTTTTTTTAAGCCTTGCGAGGGGATCTGCTGTTTGTTTAAGCTGGTAATCATGATCATTAATCGCAGCCATGCCGATTAGATTACTCGGTTTAAGCTTTACGGGAAGATCTTCTGTTTGTTTAAGCTGGCGATAATAAGCATCGATCGCAGCCAGTAGAGAAGCCTGAGAATCTTGCCCAGTAACTTCTTGGATGTACTGAAGTTTTTGCTGATAATCTTCCGTAAGGTTGATTTGAGAAATAGATGTCATGGGGAATCTCCGGTGATTTTAATCTTATTTTACTCAATCGGGAAGCTCGGAGACTCCCACAGGCGTTGTATCAGAACCGCTTGGTGCATCAGAAACTAAAGCTAACTCAGCATCTTTGGCAGATCCCCATTTATCTAAAACATCTTTAATTAAGACTTCTTGAAGCCAAATCTTCCCAACAACCGTTAACGGAATTGCCAGAAACAAGCCAAGAAATCCAAAGAAGGTAAGGAAAAATACCTGAGAAATCAACGTTAGCGCCGGTAACAGCGATGCATGATGCGCCATCACTAGCGGTGTAATTAAATTACCCTCAGCCTGCTGAATAATAAAATAAAGACCCAAAACAGCTAGAGATTTCCACGGCGCATCCAACAGTGCGATCGCCATTGCCGGAATTACACTAATAGTTGGTCCCAAATTCGGAATCAAATTCATAAATCCTGCCAAAACTGCCAAAGCCAGTGCTGCTGGAATCCGCAAAACAGCCAAGCCAATTATACTCATCGTTCCTACAACACCCATCGCAATCCCCGCACCAGTCATCCATCCTCCCAGTGAATCCTCACATTTATAAAGAATTTCATCGATGCGTCGGCGATAAAAAGAAGGAAACAACTGGATAAATACTTGCCGATAGGCAATAGGATTAGCCAAGACCATCCCTGCCAAAACCAACACCAGCAAGGTTTTTAAGACAACTTCTAAAGACCTAGAGACAAAAGCAAAAGAACTTCCAAGTAGCCGATTCAGCAAAGGCTGTGCTTGCTCACTTAGACTATTGAGATCTGGTATTAGAGGAGTCAGTTGGCTAGGAATGCGCGTTTCCATTTGGTCAATCCAACGATTCACAACCCCAATTCCTTTCGGAACCCGTACAGTCAGTTCGTGAAACTGAGCCGCAAAAGGTGGGACAATCAGCCAGAAAAAGCCGATAATTACTGCCAGAAAGATTCCTACGGAAAGTAATACAGCCGCACCTCGCTTTTTTATACCTAGGCGTTGTAACTGTAGGGCTAGTCTATTTAAAGCAGTGGCTAAAATAACCGCTGCAAATACTAGTAAAAGTACTTCCCTAATTTGCCATAGAATATACAAACAAATAAGTAGAACAATTAAACCGATCCATTGACCTAGTTTCATCCCTTGACCCCTTTACACACCTGCCGCTAGGTTAGCTGACTTTGCTTACCTTCTGCTAGTGGTCTAGATTAGTTTTTTCTTGGGTTTGGATTCGCCATAAGAGAATACTTGCCATGATGAGACTTGGTAATAAGACGGCGATTAGTACGTTTGTGGTTGTTTCTGGAATCGCTAAGCTTGGGGCTGCGTATTTGATTAGTACTGAGAGGAGTGTGGAGGGGATGAGGATTTTGAGGATGAATGCGGTTTGGGTCATTTTGTGTTCGTTGAGGGTTTTTGAAACGCGGAGGGCGCTGAGGGGGCGCGGAGGGTTATTTTTGCCAGATTTTTATGGTTTTGTCGGTGCTGGCGCTGGCTAGGGTTTGTCCGTCGGGGCTGAAGGCGATTGATGTTACTGGTTTGGTGTGTCCTGTGAAGGTGGTGAGGAGAATTCCTGTTTCTGTGTGCCAGATTTTTACTGTCTGATCTGTACTGGCGCTGGCTATTGTTTGACCGTCGGGGCTGAGGGCGATCGCGTTGATTGCTTCTGTATGTCCGTTTAGTGTGTGTATTAGTTGTCCGGTTTCTAGTTGCCAGATTTTGATTGTGCGATCGCGACTTCCGCTCAGCAGTAGTTTACCATCTTGACTCATTGCTAATGAACTTACTATGTGGGTATGACCTGTGAGGGTGTGAAGGGTTGTGATTTGCGTTTCTACGGGAGATTTCCGTGGGGTGGATGGTAATTGCCACACTTTGATTTTGCGGTAACTACCGCTGGCTAAGATGTGACCATTTTTACTTAGTGCTAGGGAGTGAGCTGCGCTGTCATCTAGAGATATAGAGATTGTTAGTTTGCGTTTTTGGAGGTTCCAAAAGAGAATTTTTCTGTCGTCTCCACCACTGATAAGTTGTTGTCCGTCTTGGGTGAAGGTGATGCACCGCACTACTGCATCATGCTTTTTTAAAATGTCGATCACTTCTCTAGCACCAGCGTGCCAAATTTTGATTTTGGTATCGGCTCCACCACTCGCTAATGTTTTTCCATCTGGACTGAATGCTAAGGTGTATATTTCACCTACTTGTCCATCGACCATCCAAGGGTATTCTGTTAGGGTAAAGCGTAGTTTGCCGGTGGTGAAATCCCAGAGTTTTGTCTCGCCTCGACTACCGCTAGCTAGAGTTTTGCAATCTGGGCTAAAGGTGAGGCAATTTATCCCTGTTGTATGTCCTTTTAAGGTGCGTGTACATTCCCATCCGGCTATTTTCGTGTTCGCGCCTCGGGTTTGAACAGGAATTACCATATCTACTGGCGGCGCAGTATGGCTAATTATTGATTCTAAAAAAGCGCGAAATCCACCGCCGTATAATAATTGACTTGAGGTAATCTCTAGTTTGGGATGGGTATATTCAATTTGATTTGTTGGTAAAAAACCCATGAATAGTGCTTGTTTTTCATAACCGCGTTGACCTGTTGACGGAAAGAATAAACACAAGAATACGAAAATTTGATGATTTTTTAAATCGGCTTCAGTGACTGACCATTTGAGTTTGTCTTTTTTGATGCTATTGAAACTTTCGCCATCGGCAACGTGAACTTGAATACTAATACTTTCTTTCTCTGTTAGTAAGTAATAAAATTTACTCTCACCCCGCAAGTTTCCTTCTTCATCTAAAATCATGTTGTCAACACTATCTACTGGTAATTTTTTTACCAGCTTCCCGAAACGGTCAGACATTACCTGAGTGACTATCTCTTCTCGCAATAAGTACTCGGATACTTGTCCTCGGAAATATTCGGCGAATGACATTCCCCATTGTGGGTGGTCAGGATATTCTGGTGGTGTCGGGGGAAGATTTTGGGCAACTACGGCTGTTTGTTGTTTCACTAACTCCATAATTTTCTGCAATCTGTCGCCCCAAAATGCCATGATTTCACTATGACAACCTTTGACTGGAGATTCCAGCAAAGAGATATCGTAGGTTTTTGGCTTTTTCAGGCGCTGAATCAAGTCCGTTTGTTGAGCTTTGAGTAAGGTAATCCAGTCCATGTGCAATCCTATAGCACATCAAGTGTTTACCTACGTTAAGCGATGCTTTTGCCTTTTCCCTAAATTTGTCAACTTTAGTTAACAAAGTGCTACTTTGTGGTCTTTGACAGCGATTGATGCGCCCGCTGTCCTGTAATCGCTATCTGCACTCCCTTTCCAGGCGCAAGCGTGACGCCGCGACGCTTTGGCTGTTCTGGTCGGAGGTCAGTTAATGTCAGTTCATAGTTTTTCAGAATGGTCGCTAATACTAGCTTCATTTCAAATGTCGCTAAAGCCTCGCCCAGACAGCGACGAACACCACCCCCAAAAGGCATAAATTCATAGGGAGAAAATTGGCGGTGGAGAAAGCGATCTGGCTGAAATTGTTTGGGCTGAGGATATAAGTCTTCACGTTGATGAGTCAGGTAGATGCAGCCAACTACTATTGTCCCTGGCTCTAAATGATTTCCCAGTAATTCTACTGATTCCGTTTGGACTACGCGAGGGAAAGTTAACATCGCTACTGGGTAAATTCGTAATGTTTCATTACAAACTGCTGTGAGATAAGGCAGTCGGAAAATATCCATTGGGTTGGAATGTTCTATGGTATCTAGTTCTTGGAGTAGTTTTGAGCGTACATCTGGTAAACGGTGAATCCAATATAATCCCCAAGACATTGCTATTGCTGTGGTTTCATATCCAGCAAACATCAGTGTCATCAACTCATCGCGCAACTCCTGAGGAGTCATCGGTTGATCGGTTTCATCCCTGGCTGCCATCATTAAAGAGAGAATATCAATCCGTTCTGGGTCTGGGTGCGCTTGACGTTCGGCAATTTCCGCATAAAGTAATTGGTCGAGTTGCTCCCGTTGACGCACAAACTTACCCCAAGGACTCCAAGCGCCTAAATCCTGTTGCAATGAGCGGAAAAAGAGGAAGCTAGAAGTGAGTGGTGACCGAAAAAGCTCTGACATCAGCAGCAGTAACTGCTTAATTTGTTGGCAACGTTCTCCCCCAGATAAGCCAAATACAGCCTCTAAAATCACTTGCAACGAAATTTCTTGCATTGCATTCTGAGCGCTGAAGGTTACGCCGAGTGGTAAGCGGTTTAAGACTTCTATGGTCGCCTTACAGATCAGCTGACCATAAGCTCGCATCCGCTCACCGTGAAAGGATGGCATTACTAACTGTCGCCGTTGTTTATGAGCATCTCCCGACAGCATGAGCGTGGAAGAATCTCCTAGCAGTGGTTGCAAAATTCGGTTATATTCCCCCAAAGCTGCAAACTTCTTGCGATCATTGGTTAAAATTTCCTGAATCGCTTGAGGATGACTAACGAATACAACTTTGTTGGCAAAACCTACAATCTCGGCGTTGAAAATGTCGGGAGATTGTTGAGCGGCGCTGTCCATGTATCCTACAGGATCACCAACCCACTGTAGCCGCTGGAGGAATTTAGGAGCTTTGAGAGTATTCGATAGTGGCATCTGATTTACTACCCAAAATTATGTAAAAAAAGTTTAAATTGTCACAATGACTACGTTATGAAGATAACGCACTCACAGCATTTTAATGTTCAGCTTGATTCTATGGTGTTTAGGTATTTGAGGTGAAAGGTTTGATCCAACCTAGTTCCATTGCCCAATCGAGTGCGATAGCCGCGATCACAAACCAAAAAATACTTTCCACTCCCAACACCATAAAAGGTAGGACTGGACTACGACAACTTAACGCTACATCTACCTGCGTCAATCCCCGTACCAACCCAAAAGCCAGCACTCCACCCGCTTTCAATTGCGGATTGTCATCAGTCCGCACAATGTAACGAAATGTCACGCCAAATAACAAACCACAACAAGTAGCAACAACTCCACTGACTAAAAGCTGCCAACTGATCGCATTGATTCGCAAAGGGTAAAGTAACCCCAAATACCTCGCCAACAGCAAACTATTAAATAAATTTGTGAGCACGAACCCCAAGCAGACAGCGAAACCGCCTAAGACTCCCGCTTTTATAGATTCTTGACGTTCTGCTATCAGTTCTGTCTCGCTGGTATCGTTCATCTGGCTAATGGCGACTGTGAGGCGGGCGGTCTGCCCATTCTACATAATACAAGTAGATCGCACCCGTAAATTCTGTTGCTAAATCAACCGTCAATCCTTAGTATGATTATTCTAGGGATCAATTTGTAAACTTGTTTAAAAGCACCACTATGGAAATTTTGACACTAGGCTGGGTTTCACTGCTAGTTGTTTTTACTTGGTCAATCGCAATGGTAGTTTGGGGTCGTAACGGACTATAGAGGCAACGTGGAAAGTCCTGTATTGAGTATTCTGGCAATAACAGCTTTGGTGCTATTAGTTACAGTTACTGGCGGCATCGGTTATTTGACAGTGGCAGACTGGCGCGATCGCCGTCGCCTAGACGAAGAAAAACGCGAAACTCGGCGCACTCCTAAGCGGCGTTGATTTTCGGGAAATCTCACGCCTCAGCGCTTGCGTTAGCGTGAGATTATTCTTGTATTTATGCGCCGTCGGATTCAGGATACAGAAATTCCCTCCAGAAGCGTATTTTCTATTCCTGGTAGCACTATGCTCAAAGGTAAGTTTTTAATTACGAGAGTTAGGTTATGAGTAGATTTAACCTCGATTCAGTTATCGAAGATTTAGATACCACACAAATTGAAAGGCAAATTCCGGCTTTAGAACAATCTGTAGAAATCGTTAATTCTATTGCGGTTAAAGCCGTTGATGCTCTTGTCAAAGGACCAAACCGTTTTTTGGTGGCAGAACGATTAAGCCGTTTGGGTTCTATCGTTATTCCACATTTAGAAGAACTTATTAAAGAATCGGATGAGTTAGAGACAAAAATTCTGGCAGCAATAGTGCTTCTACAATTTGATTCGATGTTAGGAGTACCTTGTTTGTTAGATGCGATCGCTCACGATCAAGATTATGCTGGATTGGCAGCAGAGCATTTAGCTAAAAAGGGAATTAAAGAAGCTATCGAACCAATTATAGATCGTCTGTATGCAGTAGCATTGCATTCAGAATCCTTACATAAAGAAGTCGATTTGACCGTCAATCTTATAAATGCTTTAAGAAAACTCGATGGTGATATGCCCTCAAAGTTATGTCAGCATCTAACTTCTCCCAAAACTCCGTGGCAGATTCACAAGTTGTTACAGCAAGAAATGTGTACCGCTAATAACATTGAACGCTAAGCCATTCTCTCAAACAAAAGCGAGTCTGTATTCGTTTATTCAGTGATTTGGTGTTAAGTAGTATGATTTATTAGAATTGGCACTACGCACGGATAACGATGACAGAACGTTCGCTTTTTGTAGTTGTTATTTGTGTGGATAAACGTTCTTCAATTGGTAGTGCCTGAGAACGTTGGTCAAAAATGATTAACCAACCAAAATTTACTCCTATGCGTGCTAAATAAGAGTCTAATTGTTCAAGACCAGCTTCTTGTGGGTCTCCTTTTTTATTGCGCCAAACTTTTAATTCAATTCCTAATGTGACATTTCCATATTTCAAACACAAATCCATGCGGTCGCGTCCAATTGCATACTCACGTTCGAGGGTTCCACCTCCGTTGATGACGCGATGTAAGAACGCCATTAGTACGAGATGTGGTGCTATCTCATGGTAAGCGGCGCTACCAAGTAAGGGTTCACCGTGCTGACGCCAGAATGCTAAGAATGCCTGTAATAAGACATCAGTATCCAACTCACCGCTATTGGTTAACCAACTGGGACTAATGTATGGCAAACTGTCTTGGGTGCCTTGGACTAATACACGGGGAATTACCTCGCGGTAAATAGGGTTAGCGATCGTTAGTCCTGCTTCTGGGTCACGTCGCAACAAACCCAAATCAATCAAATATTGTCGGTCATCCGACGGCGTATCACCTAATGCTTGTCCTGCGAGCATCGGTTCAATAATTGCTTTTGTTCTCGGCTCTCGGAGTCTTTCCGCGAGAGAGTCAAGATGAGTATCTTGGCGGGCAATTAGTATTTCTTTGGCTTGGAAAATATGTTCGGGTGTAATTGGGACGTTTGTATCCTCCACCATCTCTTCTACAATTTCTTTGGCTAAAGCATTGACTAACCAAGGCTGTCCCTGAGTCAAATCAAATGCCATTGCCGTTGCTTCTGTTGTGAAAACTTGTCCCGTGTCGTCGGTATGTTGTTGGTATAGTTCTGCAACTTCAGTTGCATTAAAATTTCTCAGTGTTATGGAGCGGACTTTAATATTAAATGGACTCGCCGTATTTAATCTGTCACTTCCGCCGGATGCTACTTTATAATCACGCACATCCCGTAAACCAATTAATCCTACAGACAACGGAAAGTTTTTGGGGCGGTTGGGATAACCATCGCGTAGCTGTCGCAAGACCGAAATCAGTGCTTCATCTTGAAGAGAGTCAATTTCATCGATAAATAGTACTAGCGATCGCGACGAAGATTGTGCCCAAGCTTGCAAACTAGTTCTAATCCTCTGTCCAGGTGCCCCATAAAGCCAAGTTGGGGGCTGCAAATCAGGGGGTAAACGGACTGCGATCGTATCGCGCCAAGTGCCGAGAATTGCCAATTCTGCTGCGCCTGGGTCATGACTATAAGGGCTTCCCACTTCCGCTGATACCACAACTGCTGCATAGCGTCCACTACTAGTTAGTTCTTTTGCTAGCGCTAGGATTGCGGTGGTTTTACCTGTCTGGCGAGGCGCATGAATCACGAAATAGCTTTCTTGAGCAATCAGCTGGTTTAAGTGTGGCAATCGACTGGTCGGCGACAGCATGTAGTGAATGTCGGCTTTACAAGGACCTGCGGTGTTGAACCAACGAGTCATGAATGATAAGTATTTGGTGGGTTGCGCTTTAATGCAAGTTTAGCTCATCAGTGAATCCAATAGCTTTATAAAGCCAAGTATCTACTACGCTAATTCAGCCACAAAGCAACTCAAAACATTGATCGGCAGTTTGCTATACATTTTTGGTTAAGGTATTGTAACACTTCCAAAATCTTCGCGTTGTATAAGGCATTAGATTTCCCGACAATGCCCTTCTCTAAATTCAGCGTAAGCTTCTTGGGCTAAGGCTTTTGATTTACCGTCACCAACATCTTGCTATAACTGCTCGTCCAAAATCTGATATTCCTGGTCGAAAAAACATTGCAAACTCTGTTTGAGCCTGATTTTTAGAATGATGCCATCAATGCTATCTTTGGTACTCACTTTGCACAATCTGTCAGATAAGGTTATACTGTGCATCTCTACGAACACTAGGAAACTTACTTTCTGCTAACTTTACTAAAACATTAATAGATGTATTAGGATTATTGGCAATTGCCTTTAGAATCCACCATTTATCAACATCGAACTCTGCTATCTTCTCTAAGCCGTATGCAGGTGTTTTTGAGTTGGAAGCAACACTTTTACGTACTGCTGGTTCATCATCTTCAGCTAGTTTTTCTAAGATGTATGGTGGAGTATTGGGATTACAAGCGACAAGTTTACGCACTTGCCATACATTTTTTTCTGCAAGTTTTTCTAAGATGTATGCTGGTGTATTGAGATTACGAGCGACAATTTCACGCACTTGCCATACGCTTTTTTCTGCAAGTTTTTCTATGATGTATGCTGGTGTATTTGGGTTCGAGATAACTTGAGGAAGGAGACAGCTAAGCTCAAAGTCATTGTAGCAAATGTATTGTTTTATTATGAAATTCTCAAGAATATAAGAGGGCGTTTTAATATTACTCGCAATTGCAGTGCTGACAATATATGACTTTTCATTTTCTGCTAGTTTTTCTAATAAATTTACTGGAGTATTAGGGTTACAAGCTACTTCTCTGCGAACGTATTGATGCTCATCTATTACTAATTTTTCTAACAAGGTTACTGGAGTATTAGGATTGCGAGCTATTTCTTTACGAACATCATAACTTGCACTCAATGCCAACTTCTCCAGTACACTAATAGGAGTTTTTGGATGTGTGGCAATACAACAACAAACATCAGAGCTTCTATGTTCTGCTGATTTTTGCAACCACAATTCTGGTATTAGTATTTTATCATTTTCTATAGTTTCCATCAACAACCTATTAGAATCATATGTAAGCAACCTCAATAAAAGTTTTGTATCTTTAAGTATTTGCTTGAATAGGTTCATGTTTTCAAGTAATAGTAAAGACCATACAGGATTATTAAGCAGTTCTTCTGGGAAGTATTTCCCTAATTTTAACAACACATCGGTTGGAGTATTAGGGTTAGCAGCCAAGTTTTTGCGTATACTGTAATGTCTGAACTTTGCTAGTTTATACAACACTTCTGGAGGTGTTGCGGAGTTACTAGCAACTAGACGTGCTAAGTCCGCGTTTAAAGCAGCCAGTTCTTCCAGGCGTTCTCCAGAAGTATTTTCATTTTCAGCTTCTTCTACAAGAATATTAAAATCAGAAGGTTGAGTACTCATTAGTGATAGTAGTTATTTATTCCACGCCCGTGAGTAGCAAACGGCACATTTACCGTCTTTATACTCAAAAGCCTTGTTATACAAGGATCGTCTCGAACGCTACCAACACTGTCGCAGTTGATTTTTCACATGATTTGGTAGCTACCCAACATGAACACAAGGGTTTCAGTGTCCCCAAATTTTTGTATGAGGAAAGATAATGCCGCACAGAGACGGTAAATGTGCCGCTTGCTACTCACGGGCGCACTTCTGTTTTAAGCAATGTTGGGCTTAATCCTGTTTTGTGTGCGACTGCTACTCACGCGTGTTAGCTAGTGCTTTCCTTACCTCAGAGATTGCAATCTACCCATATGCTTTTCGTGAAGAGACAATCCGAACTACCTGTTATTTCCTGAGTATCCTCTTCTTGTGTATCAATGCTTTCTACCAACTCAATGGTTGCTTGAACAATAGCTTCAGCTTTTGAGCGATCAAGGATAGCAATCTTTGCAGCCGGACCCACAACAGTAGCGACCGCCCAAGCTAATTCATTAATGCAAACCACCTGTCCTTTCTCTTGATAAAATCCTCCAAGAGTAGGGATAGTGTAAAGATTGTGGGTTTGTGGCTTTGTGCTGGGATTAGGATGAATTGCAACTTCGCTTAGTTTACTATAACTGGACTGGTCGTAAGGAACTATACTTCCTAGTCGCTCAAGTGCTTTTCTGACTTCCATTGGAGCAAACTCTGATCTCTGCTTTTTTTTAGGCAAGTCCAACCATCTTCTTATCTCTGAAGGACTGGTAAAAAATAGATGCATCAGATTGCCAATCTCACCAATATTTCGTGTAAGCGCCAGTGCCTCGTCGTAATGACCAAATTCTATTAACCTTATTGCTGCCCTTGCTGAGCTTGTTGTACGACCAACCAGAGACTCAATAACGTGTTCTCGCCCATGACACCCCCAGAAACATGAGGCAAATCGATCAGCAAATGAGAGAACTGTACCTAACTTGGTATATGTATTCCAAGCCTTTGATAGCAGTTGCATGAGTGTTTGGCGAGACCGGATAGCGCACTCATCTTGATGATGAGCAGATAATTCGAGGAATTCAGTTGCCTCTGGAAGCTCCACATCATAGTCTTTCATCATATTTATTCATTCAACTCGAAGCCAGCTAACTGCCTTAGCGATCATATGTTAATCTGAATTAATATATACTAGGTTGAGCAAATTTACTGAAAGTTACCTAGAATTTGATGAAAAAGGCGCGTTTCAAGCATGGAATGAGCAATATTACCGTAAGTTAAGTTAAGGCTGAAAGCTTTGCTGTACAAGCATTCTTTTCATAAATATTTTCTGCTTTTTTTGTAATAGTTAACCTACACTTTGTTTGGTACAGCTTTTTTGCACGGCTCATCTTGGGTTTAAGGCCCCTAAGTTACATTCGCTTCAATTGGCACAAGTTTCTCTTAAGTGGACAGGATGTTTAGATCCTATTAGCATATACCATAAACAACCCCAAACTCTTGCTTAGCAAAGGTTTTAGTATTTAGGCGAATGCTCTACCCCCTGTGAACAGTTACGTCTAAAAGTGTGCTCCTTCACTTCCTTCACTTCCTTCACTTTTTACTGCTTTGAATAGGTGAGGAGATTTCGTTATCTGTCTCTTCAGTTTCCTGTAGGAAAATTGCTGGATTATGCAACTCAGTAACCAGCACCAATCTCTTTGCCATAGTTATGCTGGCACACAAGCTACAGCCAAAAACGTCAATAGGCGTTTACAGGCAAAACTCATCCTGATGAGGCAGATCTACTAGGCAGGTTATAGTATAAATCAGATTCTCCAAATCTTTAATCTCATTTATCGCTTAGTGAGATTGCCCAAAAATTTAAAGTAAATTAGGTTTGGCGATCGCTGAAGAGAGGACACCTGCTTATACTGTGTGCTTCTCTCAATTGAGATTGAATCCTTTAGGTGGCGACAGATCAATTAGTTCAGAAAAACGTGAATACTTGACCGCATCTTTAGAGGGAAAATCCACCGACACTGCAAGTAACCCAATTTTTATATCCTGGAAATAAATCACACCGCCAATACGCCCTTTAACTTGGAAAGGTCCATGAAAAAACTGATACTTTGCAATGTAGATTAGAAAAAAGTTAGAAATCTTTGTTGCCTTGCCAAATATTTTCTCTATAGTTTTGTGGACAATAGCATCTAGATATTTATTCTTGGCAGGCTTACCTAGTTCAGTGAATTCCGGATGATCCGCAAAGTGATCCATATAAAACAACCAGATTTTGGAAAGGTCTGCTTCACTGGTCAGTTTCTGCTTGAGTTCCTGCAATCGATCGATTTTCATCTGAACCTCGTGGTATATATGGAAACCCTGTATTTTAAAATCGGCGATGAAACACGACATGGTAAATTTACTTACCATCCCCCTTGCGGGGTGAAATAGGTAGGGGAGTAGTACTCTTTAATTAAATGCTTTTCTACAAAGATGCTAATACAACTTCTGCTGGATAAAATTCGCCGATAAATACTGGCAATTCGACCGAGTCTTTATTATGCACTTGCTCTACGAGCTTACATACCTTGCATTCTAAATCTTGGTTGAATTTGAATAGATTCGAGGAACTTAAGTCACCGTTGATCACATCAAGATCCCTATCAGCAACTGTAACTGTAACAATTGAAACAGTGAAATTATGCTGCTCTTGTCCAATAGAGAGAATAACATTAAATTTTCCTGTCTCCGAATCTGGTTTGATTGAAAGTATATGTACGTTCATAATTTGTTCCAAAACACTCCTTACCTCCGGCACCAGTCCAGGCAGGGTACATTCTGTAGTTCTCATGAGCACTATTCTGCCATAATATTCGCAAAAATTGCCTCATATTGCTAATTTATTAATCAAGGCAGACTACTCACTACTAATGAAATATACGTGCTTCACCCCAACATTAAAAAAACTTGCCTCAGAAGCATGACACCTCTAAAGCAAGCTACCTTCTTAATTCTTTACTTTGCACCTAACGCAGTAGCGCCAAGGTGAGGGAATACAGTGCGATTCTTTAAAGCTGCTTAACCTCAGCAACCAATTTCGCCACCATATCCTTCGCCCCACCAAAAAGCATCGTAGTTTTAGCTTTGTAGAACAAGTCATTATCTACACCAGCAAAACCCGTACTCATCCCGCGCTTAATTACAATTGTTTGCTTTGCCCGATCAACTTCCAAAATCGGCATACCATAAATTGGACTAGCAGTATCATGACGCGCTGATGGATTCACAACATCATTCGCCCCAATCACCAAAGCTACATCAGTTTGGTCGAATTGCGGATTAATATCATCCATATCATGTAACTGCTCATAAGGCACATTCGCCTCCGCTAATAGTACATTCATATGCCCCGGCATTCTGCCAGCTACAGGGTGAATTGCATATTTTACATCTACTCCCATCCGTTCTAGCTGGTCTGCTAACTCGCGGATACTGTGTTGTGCTTGAGCAACCGCCATCCCATAGCCAGGGACAATCACCACAGAACGAGCATAACCTAACATCATCGCGCCTTCTTCGGGATCGATGCTGCGGACGCTCTTGTCTGTTGTCCCACCACTAGCACCACCTGCAACAGCCGCTTTCCCAAAGGAAGTGAACAGTACACTTATCAAGGAACGGTTCATTGCCTTACACATAATCTGAGTCAAAATTAACCCAGAAGCGCCGACCAATGCACCGGAGATGATTAACATATTGTTCATCACTACAAAACCCGCCGCTGCTGCAGCGATTCCTGACAATGAGTTCAATAGCGAAATCACTACTGGCATATCACCGCCACCGATGGGGATGACAAACAGGACGCCTAATATTAAGGAAGCAGTAACTACTGCTAAGAATACAGGTAAGCTGTTGGGATCGATGAGTAAATAACCACTACCGCCGATTAAACTCACTAACAGTAAGGCATTGACTGCTTGCTGCAACGGAAAGGTAATTGGCGAACCGCTAATTAAACCTTGCAATTTGGCAAAGGCAACCATACTACCTGTGAAGGTGACGCCGCCAATAAACACATCTAGTAAAATGGAGATGTTGGATTCGAGAGGAATTGGTTGAGAAGTGCCTAATAACCGCCAGAATTCGGCGACAGCTACCAACGCCGAAGCAGCACCACCTAAACCGTTGAGCAAACCGACCATTTGCGGCATTTCGGTCATTTGCACTTTGTAAGCAGCGATCGCCCCAATCACAGAACCGATCGCTAACCCAATCAAAATCATCTCGTAATTCAACACCTGTTGATCAAGCATTGTGGCGACAATCGCCAGCAACATCCCCACCGCCGCCAGAGTATTTCCACCTCGCGCCGTCGCGGGTGAACCGAGTTGTTTCAAACCGATAATAAATAAAGATGCAGCGACTAAGTACGTTAGCTGAATCCCAGTTGGTAAAAAGTCGCTCACGCCTTAATCTCCTTTTTCTTAAACATTTGTAACATCCGATCTGTAACTAGGAAACCACCGACAACGTTGATGGTTGCCAAAATTACGGCAATCAAGCCGAGAATCACTGATAAATTCCACTCTCTCGCCCCACTCGCCACCAAAGCCCCAACTACAGCAATCCCCGAAATCGCATTTGAACCCGACATCAAGGGTGTGTGTAGTGTTGGCGGTACTTTGTTGATTACTTCAAACCCGGTAAATGATGCCAAAACAAATACGAACAAAGCCGCGATTAATGTTTCTGTCATGGAAATTCCTTTTTTAATTGGTTTGTTGTTGCGCTACGCTACTACGAACCGACGCTGATTAAAGCTTGTATGGCATCTTTAACTCGTTGGTGACGAATTTCGCCGTTGTGAGTGATGCAAGCAGAATCAATAATGTCGTCGGCAAAGTTTAGATGCAAAGCCTGTTCTTTGTTAATCAGTAATTGCACTAGTGTGGAAATGTTTTTGGCATACAACTGACTGGCATGAACTGGCATTGATGATGGGAGATTGATTGGGCCAATAATCGTAATTCCATTCCAGATAATGTCTTTACCAGGATCGGTACAGGCACAGTTACCACCTTGTTCAGCCGCAATATCGACAATTACCGAACCTGGTTTCATCTGCGCCACCATTTCCTCAGTTACCAAAATCGGCGCTTTGCGACCAGGAACTTGGGCAGTAGTAATCACTACATCCGCATTTTTGACATGTTCAGCGACAACTTCCTGAGTCCTAGCTTTTGCTGCTTCCGAAATTTCTTTGGCGTAGCCTCCTGCAGCAGTTGTTTCTTCATTCAGCTTGACTTCAACAAACTTAGCCCCCAAACTTTGGACTTCTTCTTTGACTGCTGGGCGAATATCAAAAGCTTCCACAATCGATCCTAGACGCCGGGAGGTCGCGATCGCTTGCAATCCCGCGACACCAGCCCCCATCACAAAAACTTTTGCTGGGGCGATTGTCCCGGCGGCGGTGGTCAACATCGGGAAGTATTTTGGTAAAGCCGCAGCAGCGAGTAAGGCTGCTTTATAACCCGCGATTGACGCCTGTGAGGACAATGCATCCATGCTTTGCGCTCTCGTAGTGCGGGGAATCATTTCCATACTAAAAGCTGTTATCTTGCGTTCTGCGAGGTGCTGGGCGACGGAAGACCCTAAAGGATTCAATAAACCAATTAACACCGCCCCTTCCCGGAGTAAGTCAACTTCAGAACGTCCATCTTCGCGTTCTTGTGGCGGGCTAACTTTCAACAGAATATCAGCCTCACCCCACAACAAAGCCGTATCAACGATTTTCGCTCCCGCAGCAACGTATGCAGCATCACTAAAAAACGCTCTCTCACCAGCCCCAGCCTCGACCGAAACCTCCAAACCTTGTTTGACTAATTTGGCAACGATATCTGGGACTAAAGCGACACGACGTTCACAAACTTCAATTTCCTTAGCAACCGCTATATTCATGAAATCTCCTAATGTATTTAATTGTCAGTCTAAAAAATTGCTATTGACTACTGATTTAAAATGAATATGCAACATTTATCGGGTGTCAGCTTACTTTGCACATCCTCTGCCAACGCCGATATTTTTCCTTTTAGTCTTTAACTTCTTTTCGGAATTGCCTTCTTTTTTCTACCAAGGCAGCTAGAAAAAACATCGATATGGAATAAAATTTAACGCAAATTTCCGCGCGATCGCGCCCATAATAGTAACAATTTGTATCACATAAACATTACGTTCAGATACACTTAGAAATATTTAGCAACACAAAAAAGAGCGGAAGTAGGGAATGGAGAGTAGGCAATGGGTCAAAGGCAACAAAGATAAAATTGTAAATTTACTCCCCCCACTCCCCTCCCTCAAAGGCACTTTTTGCTTTTTCTGAACGTCTATTCCGTCTTGGTAAGTAGTAAAGTTTAGTTACAAAAATCCAATTTTCGTTGATTCAGACAGATTAATTTCTGCCATAGGAGATTCATAATGAGACGTTTACTTTCTGCTTTTGCCATTACTGGCTGTTTACTAGCTATGCCCGCCGTCACTTTGGCGCAAGGCTTACCAGGTTTGACACTGTTTAGCGGTGTTAAAGGTGACAGCCAACTGCCGTATAGATTAGATTTTGGCGGACAGCCTAACGGCTGGGATCGTTACCGCTTGAGAATACCTCGTAATAAGGTGAGAGTGGCAGTGGCTCAAATTGCTATTTCTTACCCGGAATACTACAATGGCGAATTTGATACCAAGGACATTGAAGTCAAGGCAAAAGGTAAAAAAGTTGCCCTCCAAGAAGTGAAGTGGGATAAAGAGAATCATGTGATTCAACTCTTTGTCCGAGACCCAATCGCCGCCGGTAGCAACATTGAGGTGATACTCTCTAACGTCCACAATCCACCTACTGGTGGGATGTATTATTTCAACTGTAGCGTTCTCTCTCCTGGCGATGTCCCGTTACTACGTTACCTGGGCACATGGATTATGGGTATTAACAACAGTTAAGTAGTGTGAGGGGCACGGTTAGTTCGTGCCTCTATTACCGAGCTTATTTACTTATTCATATTTTTACCTGTAAGATAATAGATTGTGACTTTTTTATAAAAATTAGCGACGAGGAGAAGATTATGCAACGAACCTTGGGCGGCACTTGCCGTAAGCGCAAACGGACTTCTGGCTTTCGCGCTCGGATGCGGACTCCAGACGGTCAGAACGTGATTCGGGCAAGAAGAAAGAGAGGACGCCATCGCCTGAGCGTTTAGTTATGTAGGTGCGTGTGTCGCTGTGGCTTTGCCCAAAGAAAATCGCCTTAAATCCCGACATGATTTTCGGGCAGTCTTCCGATTAGGCACTCGCTGTCATGGTTCTCTATTGACATTGAGAGCCTTAAAACCGCTTGCTACTTCCGAAGATAATGTGATACCGCTACAAAGCGTGCAAATCGGGATTACGATTAGCACCAAAGTCAGCAAGCGAGCAGTTGTTCGCAACCGACTTAAACGGCGAATAGCCGCAGCGTTGTATCAACTATTACCCAAGTTATCACCTGGTTGGCGGCTGGTAGTGATTGTTCAGCCAACTGCCGGACAATTAGAGTGCGTAACCAAACAATTTCTGCAAGAATTAGAGCAGTTATTGGCACAAGCCGAGGTACTTAATGGGCATTCGGGAAGAAGTCTACTTTGAAGGTGGTCCTCATACCGGGGATTTGATCTTAAGCGTGTTGATCGGGTTTACAGTCATTGGCTTGCCAGTGGCTGTAGGAGCGATTGTCAGGGCATTGTGGGTACGTTATCGGATTACTGACCGCCGGGTGACAGTGATTGGTGGTTGGCTAGGACGCGATCGCACTGACATTATTTATTCAGAAATTGTCAAGATCGTCAAAGTTCCCCGTGGTTTTGGCTTATGGGGAGATATGGCATTGACTCTCAGAGATGGTAGTCGCTTGGAAATGCGGGCTATGCCTCGCTTCCGGGAAATATACGACTACATTAACCAGCAAATAGCAGCGAAAAATCCCAATTCTAAGGGCGCAAAAAAAGCCTAACTTTATAGACGCGCTCGTTACGCGTCTTCTTTAGGGAGTAAGTTACGGTTATCCGCCTTCTTTGCTGATCACGTATGCGCTCAATTACGCGTTTAGTTTAGATAGATTAGATTCAGATAATTTACAGTACCTCTGGTTGAAGTCACAATAATGGATTTTGGTATCGGCTTTCTCTCCAACAACGTAATGCTGCCGATCATAGATTTTTTCTATGGAATCGTGCCAAGTTATGGATTGGCGATCGTTGCCTTAACACTCGTAGTCCGGTTTGCACTCTATCCTTTGAGTGCTGGATCAATTCGCAACATGCGGAAAATGCGAGTGGTGCAACCAGTGTTGCAGAAGCGAATGGCAGAAATTAAAGAGCGTTACAAGGATGATCCTGCCAAACAGCAGGAAGAAATGCTTAACGCTCAAAAAGAATTTGGCAACCCGTTAGCGGGCTGTTTACCATTGGTGGTACAGATGCCTGTACTATTCGCTTTATTTGCAACCTTGCGTGGATCACCGTTTGCTAGTGTTAACTACAGTGTTAACTTGCAAATTCTTCCATCTGAACAAATTGAACAAATTCAGCCGCAAGCTTTCGCCACTCCTCCTCAAAATATTTATATCGCCGATGGGATGCATGCTCCCATTACCGCAATTCTACCTAGTGGTAGTAGATTAGCGGTTGGTGAAAAGACCAAGATTATCTATCAGACTGCTGAAGGTAAACCATTTAACGAAATCGTCAAAGAACATCCAGAGTCAAATCTTGTCCCTCAGTGGAAGATTACCAAAGGTGAAGACCGGGTAAGGCTTGATGCTGATGGTAACGTTGAAGCTTTGCAGCCTGGAGAAGCAACAATTCAAGGAACACTTCCTGGACTTGCGGCGGATAAAGGCTTTTTGTTTATTGACGCTTTGGGTCGGGTCGGTGCTTTTGATGATGACGGCACAATCCATTGGGATATTGTCGGGATGATCGTATTTTTTGGTATCAGTCTTTACTTGAGTCAAGCAATCTCTGGACAAAATTCTAGCGGTGGCAATCCTCAACAAGACACGGTAAATAAAATTACGCCAGTGCTTTTTTCCGGGATGTTCTTTTTCTTTCCTCTACCTGCCGGGGTGTTAATGTACATGGTGTTGGGGAACGTTTTCCAAACCTTGCAAACTTACATTCTCTCGCGCGAGCCTTTGCCAGAAGATGTGCAAAAAATGGCAGACGAGCAGCAAAAAGAGTTAGAAACTAAAGACCGCCCAGCACTACCATTCGAGCCAAAAAATACCAAGAAAAAGGCTGCAGGGTAATGATGATTGATAATCCGATGCAGCGAGGTCAGCAGTGGCTTTCGACCTTGTTGCAATTTGTGGGTGTATCTGCGGAGGTCAACGCTGAATTGGTTACATCGACTGCTGCATCAGAGGAACCGGATAGCTATTGGTTGACAATTAATCAAGTTAATCTACAGCAAGAGCAAGTGAAGGTTTTAATTGGTGCGGATGGCTCAGTATTGGATGCAATTCAGTACTTGGCTAACTCAATTCTCAATTTGAATCAAACACAAGAGCTACAAGCTTCTTATACAATAGAGTTAAATGGCTACCGGGTGCGTAGACAAGCAGAAGTGCAAGCTTTAGCTGAGTCTGTTGCTTCCCAAGTCCGCTCTTCTGGCCTGGAAGTGGAAATCAAAGACCTTTCTTCAGCTGAACGACGTCAAGTACACACCTTTTTAAAGGACTTTACTGATCTCGAAACTTTCAGTCAAGGTAAAGAACCGCACCGTCATCTTGTAGTGCGCCCCGCACCGTAATTTAAGCAGGTAGAGACGCGAAATTTCGCGTCTGTACTCGTAATTGTTAAAAGTAAGTTTTAATATGGACGCAATTTACATTCCGCAGCTAGCTAAAGCACCGGAACGGACAGAAGAAATTAAGTTCGACGAATCTCTACCCGGTATCGAAACTTTAACATCCGTTCGTGGAATAATCCGAGTTCAGCATCACGGAAATTATCTTGATGTGTCAGGTCAGGCGGAAACGATTATGACTTTGACCTGTAGTCGCTGCTTGCAACAATACAATCATCGTTTGGTGATGAATAAAACGGAAGTCATCTGGCTAGATGAATCCGCCAACCAAACCGATAACCTTCCTCTAGAACAGGAAGTAGCTTTAGATGACTTACTCGAAATCCTATCACCTGAAGGATATTTTCATCCCAGTGAATGGCTTTATGAACATTTGTGTCTGACAATTCCGCTGAAACAACTGTGCGATCGGAAGTGTCCTGGTATAGTTCCTAACACTGCTAGCACTTCCGACCAATTAATTGATCGTCGTTGGTCTTCTCTGGAAGAACTGAAAAAACAACTTCCGTAAAATCAATCATTGTTAAAGACGCGTTTTTGCTTGCGAGGAAGAAATGCTACGCGTCTTTACACAAGGAACGCGAACTTGATGCTCAGCGAGCAGAAATATGAGGGAAGATGGGATTGAGTTATTAGTCATTGGATGACTGATGACTAACCTCTGAATCATGACTCTAACTTATGAGCTTTCGTGACGAATTTAAATTACTCCTCCGTGCCCGCTACCCCTTGATTTATATCCCCACCTATGAAGAGGAACGCTTAGAAGCGGCGATCCGGGAAGAAGCATTGAATCAAGGTAATCGCCCAGTCTATACCTGGGATTTTGTCGATGGTTATCAAGGTAATCCGAATGATGTCGGATTTGGGCGACGCAACCCGCTGCAAGCTTTAGAATTTGTTGAGAAATTACCTGAAAGCGCACCTGCAGTGTTTATATTGCGGGATTACCATCGATTTTTGGACGATGTCGCTATTGCCCGCAAACTTCGCAATCTCGCCCGACTATTAAAATCTCAGCCCAAAAATATTGTATTACTGTCGCCGCGCATGGCGATTACCGATGACTTGAGCGAAGTGATCACCGTCTTAGAATTTCCACTGCCAGGAGCAGACGTAATTAAAGCGGAAGTAGAACGCTTACTAGCTGCTACTGGTAGCTCCTTATCAGTAAAAGTATTAGACGATTTGGTGCGTTCTTGTCAAGGACTATCAATGGAACGGATTCGCCGGGTATTAACCAAAGCGATCGCCACCCACGGAGAATTGCAAAGCGAAGATGTAGACTTAGTTCTGGAAGAGAAACGCCAAACAATCCGCCAAACCCAAATTCTCGACTTTCACCCAGCAACAGAAAAAATCACCGATATTGGTGGACTCGATAACTTAAAAGAATGGCTAGTGCGACGCGGTGGCGCATTTACTGATCGCGCAAGGCAATACGGATTACCTCATCCTCGTGGTTTGATGTTAGTAGGCATTCAAGGAACAGGAAAATCATTAACAGCCAAAGCTATTGCCCATCACTGGCATTTACCACTCCTGCGTCTAGATGTGGGACGGTTATTTGGTGGTTTAGTCGGCGAATCAGAATCGCGCACTAGGCAAATGATCCAAGTCGCCGAAGCCCTAGCACCATGTATATTGTGGATTGATGAAATCGATAAAGCCTTTTCCGGACTAGGAAGTAAAGGAGATGCAGGAACTACTAGCCGCGTCTTTGGCACATTTATTACCTGGTTAGGCGAAAAAACTACCCCAGTCTTTGTTGTCGCCACAGCCAACGATATCCAAGCCTTACCGCCAGAAATGCTCCGCAAAGGCAGATTTGATGAGATATTCTTTATTGGCTTACCAACTCAAGAAGAAAGAAAAGCTATTTACAACGTCCACATTTCTCGACTACGTATACATAACTTAAAAAATTACGATCTTGACAGACTAGCCTATGAAACACCAGACTTCTCCGGTGCTGAAATTGAGCAAACCTTAATTGAAGCCATGCATATTGGTTTCAGCCAAAATCGGGACTTTAACACAGACGATATTTTAGAAGCCGCAAGTCAAATCATCCCCCTAGCGCGAACCGCCCAAGAACAAATTGAATTTCTCCAAAATTGGGCGGCGGCGGGGAAAGCTCGCCTCGCCTCAAAACACAGCTCACTCAGCGATCGCATTGAACGTCAATTCTAATGAGATTGGGATAAAATCAATCACGATTGTTCCACAATATGCTCAGACGTGAGTAGTGTAACGAATAAACTCCACTCAGCACTTAACAGAGGTAATAGATATGATTAGTGGTCTGATAAAATTCTTGCTAGGAGTTATTTTAGCGATCGCCATCTTAGCTGGTGGTGGAGTAGCTACTGCGCTATTTTTCATCAATCGCATTGCACCAGCCCCAGCCAAACCCGTTTTTAACAATGACGACTCAGCAGTCAAAGAAAAAGCTGCCCAATCCAAAGATGCTAAAACCCCAAATCAAGCTTCAACACCCGTACCCACAAAGCCGAGTGAAACCACAAAAGCCCTACCACCAGGAGCTTACGCAGCGCGGGTAAGTTGGCCAGATGGCTTAAGCTTGAGAAAAGAAGCAAACGCCGATGCCGAAAAGCTTACCGGAGTAGCATTCAATCAAAAAGTTACTGTTTTAGAAGAAAGCCCCGATAAAAACTGGCAAAAGATTCGTTTACAAGATAGCGACACTGAAGGCTGGATCAAAGCCGGTAATGTTGAACGTACCGACGGACAAGCCCAAACAAAAGAACCAGATCAACCACAAGAACAACCCACAAAACAGCGCCGACGAACCCAACAAACCCAAACAGACCAACAAACTCAAACAGACCAACCCGAACCCCGTCGCCAACGCCGCCAACGCCGCAAAACCCAAACCGACCAACCTCCCCAAGATCAATAAAAGCCGAGGTTACGCAGCGTCACCCCTCCGCGTAACTCTGCGCTACCTCCGCGAGGAAACTCTGCGTTAAAAAAATCCTCATCAAAAAGCAATTCTCTCAATCTCAAATGTATATATTCACACCCACCCACTACAGTACAATAGAAATTGAACACGCATTTACTTAAGTGGATATAACTACTTAATCTCAGCAATTAAAACATTCTTCAGATTACGAATAAAAAAGTCTGTGGTTTTTACGGAAACTTATTAAATCGAATTGATGTCTATCAGTATACTCACTGTTGTGCATGCTTTCCTACCGCAGCTGTTAGAGAAACTCAATTAAATAGCCAATCAAGCAGCGTTGAAATCAGGTAGTAACCGCAACTGGAATTTCTTTAACCAGGATAAATTCTCCTAATATGGAAAACCTTGCTTACATTCATCTGTCTTCAGCCGAAGAAGTATCGGCAATTGAGTCGAATCAGCGAAATCATCTAGATTTTTTAGGACGATTATATTGGAACTCGCGCTTTTGCTGTGCTGCAATGGGTTTGCTATCCGTAGCGGTAACTGTGACTGTGTTAAATGTATCTGCCGGTAGTGCGCTAGCACTCCAAAAAGTCGGCAGTAGCGGCGCAGAAGTGACCAACATCCAACGGTGTTTATCTAAATTAGGTTATTATAACGGACCAGTAAACGGTAACTTTCGCTCCTTGACTGCAAATGCTGTCAAAAGGTTTCAGCAAGCTAACGGACTTCCGGCTGATGGGGTAGTCGGTTATGGCACCCAGACGCGGCTGCAAAGCCTGTGTGAGAGTAATACAAATCAAGGTTATGTTAATGGCGATTTGCGAATTGGTAGCACTGGTAGCCAAGTGACAATGTTGCAAGAGGATTTGCAGCACTTAGGCTATTTCAATGGTAGAGTAACCGGCTATTTTGGTGATGAGACAAAGCAGGCAGTCATCAGATTTCAACAAGCTAACCGCATCTTGGCTGATGGGGTTGTTGGTGCAAGGACTCTAGCTTTAATCCACGGTTCAAATTCCTACCCTCCTTATCAGGGAAATAATGGTAATTATCCGCCTCCTTATCAGGGAAATAATGGTAATTATCCGCCTCCTTATCAGGGAAATAATGGTAATTATCCGCCTCCTTATCAGGGAAATAATGGCGATTATCCGCCTCCTTATCAGGGAAATAATGGTGATTATGCGGGGACTGGTGGTGAATACCCGATTCTCTCTCAAGGTAGTCGTGGAAGAGAGGTTCGCGAACTACAAGAGACTTTACGGCAGAAAGGCTTTTTCTCTGCTTCTGCCACAGGTTATTTTGGTCCATTAACTAAGGACGCGGTGATTTCCTTTCAGCAAAGTGTGGGTCTGCAAGCAACTGGTACTGTGGACTCCCAAACTTGGCAAGCATTACGCGGTTCGCAGGTTGATTCGAGATCTCTGAGTGTTGGTGATTCGGGCGATCAGGTGCGAAGGCTGCAAGAACGGTTGTTACAGCGTGGCTATTTAACTGGTACTCCCAATGGTTACTTTGATGAAAGTACGAGAGTGGCAGTGTCTAATTTTCAGCGCGATTATCAACTCCCTCAGAGTGGAAACGCTGATGCCAATACTTTGGCTGCTCTAGGCATCAGTAATTCTAACGGTCACTATGTAGTAGTTATCCCAATAGAAAATGAGCGGACTTTGGCAGAAGTTCAGCGCACTGTGCCTTCAGCTTATGCGGATAAAAATAAATTAGGTCGCTTTGTTAATGCTGGGGTGTTTAGCGATCGCTCGATTGCCGATCATCTTTCTGACAAATTGCGATCGCGACGGTTTGACGCGCGGGTAGTGTTTTCACCCTAAAAATTTAGGTTTTTACCCTTGTACCGCATTATTACTTGGCATAAGTCATAAGTTATGATCTCTCAATTGTAAGTTAAAATACTTATAATTCGGGAAGGAATTTAGTCAAGACACCTTCCTAGTGAGGGATCTATGACACCAATCTGCTCGCCTATTGAGCATACAAGATTTCAGCAGAAGTTTAACAAACGTGGGAGTAGTCCCTGCATCATTACAAACGTCCGTAATGAAGCTACCGCCGCTTTGACTGACATAATTGTCATCTGACTAGCAAGTAAAATGTTGTGAGAAGAACTTATGGAAACCCTGATCAATCAAAACCGAGCTTTTACTAAGGCAACTCATACTGATACCGAATCAGTGATTCTACGTCAGTATATAGGTATAAATTGGAAACGCCTTTCTAGCTTAGCTTGGAAGTATCTGCTGCCTGTTGCCATCACCATGTCGATTTTTAGTGCGGCTCGTCAAGCCTTCGCAGTGAATGTCGGTGCAACGGGAAGCGAGGTAAAAAATCTCCAAGAGCAATTAAAAGCAGCGGGATTCTACAGCCCAAATCCGACTGGATATTATGGCGATGTTACCCAAGAGGCGATCCGCAAGTTCCAAAAGGCTAACAGTTTACCTGTGAATGGCTTAGCTGACGCAGCTACCGTCATGAAACTACAATCTCGCACGGCTAAAGTCAACCCCACACCTAGCAATCACCCGCAAGTTACCGCCAAAACAACCACTACTAACCAAACAGTCAACAACAATCAAAACTCCAATATTGCCAAAGGCGATAGCGGCGTTGAGGTGAAATCTTTACAAGAAAGATTGCGAGTAGCAGGGTATTACACTGCTAATTCGACAGGTGTCTTTGGTGTAACTACAGAAGCAGCTGTAGTTAGTTTCCAAAAAGCAAACAACTTAATCGCTGACGGAATTGTCGGTCCCGCAACGCTCAAGAAATTGCCACCAGTCGGCGTTGGTTATGGAGACGATAATTCAGTTCACATGCGGACTGTGGCAGCTAATACAATTAAAACTACTGCGAATCGGGAAAATTTGCACCGAGGCGATCGCGGTCCTGATGTGTTGTTACTGCAAGATCAGTTGAAAAAGTTAGGATTATTTAACTCTATTCCCAATGGTATTTACGGTCCTTTCACCGAGTCAGCTGTTCGCCAGTTTCAATCTACTCACTACTTACAAGCTAGTGGAATCGCCGGTCCTACAACCCGTGGCAAACTCGTTCAGGTGGTAAGTCAGATTCCTCAATCTGAGCAAAATAACATCGTCGAGTTACAATCGCGCCTACAGAGACAGGGTTTTTACGATGGCCCAGTGAATGGCGTCATGGGTAATGAAACTAGAGATGCGCTACTCCAAGCCCAACAGTACTATCGTGTCAGTCACACAGATCTCACCAGGCGCTCTTAGAATCTGTTTAATTAGAGATTTGTCATTAAATATTAGTGGCAAATCTTTAAATTGGCAGTAGTGCCCGTTGACACGTTGGACAGACGGCATGAATTGTTAGTTGACAGTCGAGTAAGTGAAAGCCTTCTTTTTCCGCAGTTTTCGCCCCGGTTTTTAAGATTGTGTCATTTTTGAATTCAATGGTCGTGTTGCATCGGACACAAATGAGGTGATGGTGGTGATGCGGGTAGGGTTGATTAAGCTCGTAGTGTTTGTGTCCCTCTCCGAGTTCTAATTCTCGCAAAATTCCCATCCGCGCCATTAACTTTACTGTCCGGTAGATAGTTGACAGGCTGATGCCTTTGCCTTCCTCTTGTACTTCTAACTTGTGATAGAGATCTTCGGCGCTGAGATGTTCGCCTTTCGGCAGTTCTTGAAAAACGTGTAAAATTACCTCTCGCTGGGGAGTTAAACGCCAGCCGCGATCGTTGAGTTCCGCCCTCAGTGAGGTAGCTGTATAAACAGTCATAGTGATCCTCTTCTCAACAAAGCTTACTAATTGAGAATCATAACAAAATTAATCAACGATTCGCAACAAGCCAAAATTATTGATATAAGTTAACAAGAAAAAATACAGGAGACTGAATTCAGAATTCAGTAAAAATTATGTATGACTATTCCCCGCTTAATTGCATTCTGAGGGATATCTCCTGACTTTTGACTTCTTCTTCTCTTAATTGCATTCTCACGGATGTCTTCTGACTTCTTCTCTTAATTGCATTCTGAGGAATGTCTCCTGACTTCTAAATTCTTCTTACTTAATTACCTAGAAACTACCCCCAAGAGCGATCTCGGGGGTGATTTCTTTGTAACTTAATTGTCTTGTTTAACTTAAAGACTCTAGATAATCGCGGACTCGGTTGCGCCGCTTGGGTTGGCGCAATTTTTGCAAAGCCTTGGATTCGATTTGCCGTACTCGTTCCCTTGATAAGTCCAAAGCGCGACCAATTTCGGCAAGAGAGTAGGTGTGACCATCTCCCAAACCAAAGCGCATTAAAATTACATCGCGTTCGCGAGAAGTTAAATCTGCCAAAAGTTGCTGCAAATCTCGTTGTAAAGATTCCCGCATCAACATTTCTTCCGGCGAGACGCCATCTGTTTCGAGTAGGTCTCCCAGTTCTGTATCCTTCTCTTTACCAACTTTGGTTTCTAGAGAAACAGAACGAGGTACTCTTAACAAAACTTCTCGCACTTGAGTCGGTGTCATATCCAACTCCAACGCCAAATCTTCCAAAGTCGGAGTACGACCTTTTTCTTGGGCGATTTTGCGTTGGGCTTTTTTGATTTTGTTAAGTTTTTCCGTAATGTGAACAGGAAGGCGGATCGTGCGGGAAGAAGTAGCGATCGCTCGGGTAATTCCTTGACGAATCCACCAGTAAGCATAGGTGCTAAAACGATAACCTTTAGTCGGGTCAAACTTTTCAACAGCGCGTTCTAAGCCCAAGGTTCCTTCCTGGACGAGATCTAACAATTCCAAACCCCGATTTTGATATTTTTTCGCAACTGACACTACCAAGCGCAAATTCGCTTTGATCATGTGTTCTTTTGCTTGAATACCCGCGCTTTGAGTTTGCTCAATCTCCTCGACGCTTAACTTCGCAATCTCCGCCCAGCGCCGTTTTCCAGCTGATAAAGTGGGCTTAAGATCGGCTAATTCTACTCCTGCAGTTGTTGCCCATCTTTCCAAACTGGGGCGATGTCCCAATTCGGCTGTCAGACGTTCTTGTACATCAATCAACTTGACATAAGTTGAAATTACTTCATCTCCTTGTTTGGCTGCGTTAGCAAGAAGACTTCGCATCTTTAAGTGACGTTGAACTTTTTGGGCTTCAGCAACTTCTTCATCTCGCCCTAGCAATCTTACTCGGCCAATTTCTTGAAGATACAGACGCACGAGGTCTGTGCTGCGACGGCCATTATTTGAAGAAAAGCTAGCAGCCTCAGGGGACGCCATCTCTAGTTCTTCCAAGTCATCGACGGTTAATTCATTCTCTTCAACGTTTAGATCAGAGTCAAAGCGTTGACGGGACTTGCGGGAATCAAAAGCGGCATCTGCGTGAAAGGATGTTGCTGGCATAAAGATCGTCTTAATTGCTCCAGGTGACAATAGAATGCGGTCAGCTAATTAACTGTTGCTATTGTTCCCACGTTTTAGAATGAACTAACATTTTGTGAAAGATATTTCCAAACTTTTTTTTAGTCTGTATTGGTGATGTTTGATTTTATGCAGCCGACGACGTAATAGTCTCCGTGTGTCGGATCACGCGTAATCTTTCATTACTGGTGACTCAATTGCACAAGAAATCCCTTAAGCCGCACGACTTCAAGGTAGATTTAGTAATTAGACATCAAATGAACTCAATTTTTGAGTTAATAAAATTGCCAAACTCATACACAGATAGAGTTTTCGCTCTTGTGAAATCTCTTAATTAGAAATCCAAAGATTTGACTTCTATCTTTTGCACCGCTGTATAAACAAAGTTCGGTAATCAAAAATAATTCTTTTTCCGAACATATTCCTATCTACATATGTAATCAAATAGTTTCCTGATAAATTACAGGTTATTTGCGTGAAAAAATAAAAAAGATTGATGTTCACTTCATCAACAAGCGCACACGGTGAAGCGATCGCGAGAGAGCCATCACCCCCACTCTGGCTTCATATCTCGTAACATTAAATTTTCTAAAGCTCGCTGTGGCGTAATTTCACCTTGAAGTAACCGATAAACCTCTACCGTAATCGGCACATAAATATTTTGTCGCTGAGCGCGTTGAAATAAAACCTGAGTAGTGTTGACTCCCTCAGCCGTCCCTTCCAAATTCGCGAGAATAGACGTTAAAGTCTGACCACCAGCCAATTGGTAGCCAACTTGATAATTGCGACTTAAAGAACTGTTACAAGTTGCCAGTAAATCACCCAACCCAGACAAACCATAAAAAGTCTCAGAGAGAGCACCCCAGCTACTCCCCACCCGCACCATCTCAATCAAACCACGAGTCACCAAAGCAGCTTTCGCATTAGTACCCAAATGCAAACCATCACAAACACCCGATGCAATAGCCATCACATTCTTTAACGTTCCTCCCAACTCCACCCCCAAAGGATCAGCATTGGTATACACCCGAAACCGATTAGAAGAAAGCACAACTTGCACTTTTTGGGCAGCACTAGCATCAGTACAAGCAACCACAGTCGCCGCCGGTAACTCTTGTTGAATTTCCTTCGATAAATTCGGTCCCGAAAGCACAACCACCGGATGCAAAGGAAAAGCAGCCTGCCAAATTTGCGACGGAGTACAAGTAGTTTCTGGGTCTAAACCTTTAGTCGCCGTGACAAAGATAGTTTCTCTGAAAGGCAAAGCCTTGAGTTCACCCACCACCGCACTCACACCCTTGATCGAAATCGCAGATAACACAATATCCGCCCCGGTAACTACCTCGGAGAGTGTTGCATCACCCCGACGTGACCACACCCGCACTTGATGACCATTAGCCGCAGCGATACTCGCTAAAGCCGTTCCCCAAGCACCCGCACCTAAAACCGCCACAGAGAAACTCATAATTCATTACTTCCGTCTCAGAAATGCACTAGGTAGCTGAGATAATGCGAAAAAACTCCTCATCTCGGATTCCGCTGCATCAATTCTCTTACCTGCTCAGCATGATAAGAGCTTCTTGTCAAGGGTGATGAGACAACTTGTAAAAAACCAATAGATTCGCCAAATACACGCCAAGCGTCGAATTGTTCGGGACGGATAAAGTCATCGACCTTTAAATGTTTTTGGCTAGGTTGGAGATATTGTCCGATTGTTAAGATATCGCAATCTACGTTTCGCAAATCTTGCATCACTTGGCGGATTTCTGCATCGGTTTCTCCTAATCCCACCATAATCCCGGATTTGGTGTATACCTGTGGGGAGATTTGCCGTGATTGTTTCATCAGTTCTAGCGTGCGATCGTAGTTGCCTTGGGGACGCACTCGCCGGTAAAGACGCGGAACGGTTTCTGTATTATGGTTTAAGACTTCGGGTCGCGCTTGGAGAATTAGCTCTAATGCCTCCCAGTTACCACACAAGTCAGGGATCAGGACTTCAATTGTTGTTTGCGGCGAGATGGCACGAATAGCTTGAATACACTGGACAAATTGTGATGCACCTTCGTCTGGTAGGTCGTCGCGGTTAACGGAGGTGATAACCACATGATTGAGTTTCATCCGCCGCACTGCTTCCGCCAGCCGTGTGGGTTCGGTGGGGTCTAGTGGTTGAGGTTTTTTCTCAAAGTCAATATCGCAGTATGGACAGGCGCGGGTACAAGCAGGTCCCATAATCAAAAATGTCGCTGTCCCGGCTTGGAAGCACTCGCCAATATTTGGACATGAGGCTTCTTCACAAACCGTGTTCAGGGCTAAATCCCGCAAAATTTCTTTAACGTTACCAACGCGCTCCCACTGCGGCGCTTTTACCCGCAACCAGTCTGGTTTAACAGTCACAATTCGCTCTTACCTTTGAATTTACCCAGTGTTAATTCTAACAAGGATCGGCATGATGCATTGTTTGTGGTGATAAAATTTGGTATTTTGCTCATCCGCATGATATCCTTGACACATATTGCCATTTTTATGGCGGGATGTGGCGCAGCTTGGTAGCGCACTTCGTTCGGGACGAAGGGGCCGCTGGTTCGAATCCAGTCATCCCGATTTTTTGCGATAGATTGCCAAATTATCTGTTCGCATAGAGCGCTAGCCGCAGGCTTAAGCTTTGCTGATTGCGAAAAATAGCAAGGTGTTGATGTTATCGGCTAATTTCTGTATACATATGTATTAGCATTCTGTCTGCTATATTTCTGTTAACCTGACATGACACTAATTAAGTAAAAAAAATGGCTTACAGTGACTTTACATTAACTAAGGTTAAAAAGATATTTAACTTACATATTGATGAACAATCAGATTTATTCGCAAACTTAGAAGCAGTAGAACCGAGTAATTATTTGACAACCACATTATCAGAAACCGTAGAACTTGCTCTTGCTATCAACACAGAAAAAGCTCGCTCTGAAATGATTATTACTCCAGTATTACTAGAGATAAGAAGAAGAGCAAATCACCAGATTAGCTTATTTTCAGGAACAGATTTTAATGTGGATTTTGAAAAAGGTTTAAATGGTTATTGTGACTTTATCATTAGCCGTTCTCAAGAGCAGTTAACAATTAATGCTCCAGTTCTAATTATTGTAGAAGCTAAAAATGAGAATATTAAAAATGGCTTAGGTCAGTGTGCAGCAGCAATGCTTGCGGCACAGTCTTTTAACCAAGAAGAGGGAAATGCTATTGAGACGATTTATGGTACTGTGACCACAGGAGATATCTGGAAATTTCTGAAACTAGTAGGGTCTGAGCTATTTATTGATTTGAGTAATTATTACATAAAAGATATTAATAAAATTCTCGGAATTCTATCTGAAACCATCCATAATTAATAAATTTGACTAAAAGAGGTCAGTAAATGGACTTGAAACTATTACTAAAATACATCAATCTTGGAGAAGACCAAGATAGCTACAAAGGTTTTTAATTGTGACTTAGTACTTAACGACTCATATGCTCATTTCAACTTTTAGGCGCAAAATTATGATACAAGGTATTAATACTAAAAATTTTACAGTCAAGCTAAATGTTCGAGCAAACTTTTAAAAATATTGATGATGTTCTCTGGAAAGAGGCGGGTTGTACTACAGAGTTAGATTATACGGAGCAAACCTCTTGGCTGCTGTTTTTGAAGTATTTGGATGACTCGGAACAGGAAAGAGCGCTAGAAGCTGAGCTAGCTGGTAAACCTTATGAATTTATTATTGATGAGGCGCATCGTTGGTCAGCTTGGGCGGCTCCAAAAAAGGCGGATGGGACGCTGGATCGTAATCATGCGCTGATTGGTGACGATTTGATTGATTATGTCAACCGCAAACTATTTCCATATTTACAAAGTTTCAAGCAACGGGCTACCAGTCCAGACACAATCGAATACAAGATTGGAGAAATTTTTAGCGAGATTAAGAATAGGTTCCAAAGCGGCTACAGCTTGCGGGATGCACTTGAATATATTGATGAGTTACGGTTTAGATCGCAACAGGAGAAACACGAGCTATCCCATCTTTATGAAGCCAAAATCAAAAATATGGGCAATGCGGGGCGCAATGGCGGTGAGTATTACACACCGCGTCCATTGATTCGGGCGATGATTGAGGTGGTAAAGCCGAAAATTGGCGATCGCATTTATGATGGGGCTTGCGGTTCAGCAGGCTTTTTATGTGAAAGTTACGACTATTTACGTCGGGGTAATCTCACGACAACACAGCTTGAGATACTTCAGAAAAATACATTTACGGGTAAAGAAAAGAAAAGTTTGGCGTATGTGATTGCCATCATGAATATGATTTTGCATGGCATTGATGCGCCGAATATTATCCACACCAACACGCTGACGGAAAATCTCAGCGATATTCAAGACAAGAATCGTTTTGATGTAATCCTGGCTAATCCGCCATTCGGAGGGAAGGAACGCAAGGAAGTACAGCAGAATTTCCCGATTAAGACCGGGGAAACGGCGTTTCTGTTTTTGCAGCATTTCATTAAAATCCTGAAGATGGGTAGTAGGGCGGCAGTGGTAATAAAAAATACGTTCCTGTCAAATTCAGATAATGCTTCGCGGGCGTTGCGTCAAGAGCTTTTGAGTAGTTGCAATCTGCACACAATTTTGGATTGTCCTGGAGGGACGTTTATTGGGGCGGGGGTGAAGACAGTGGTATTGTTTTTTGAGAAGGCTGCTCCCTTGGACGTTGCTATATTAGGGCAAACTCAAGGAATGGCAACTCGGAAAATTTGGTATTATCAACTCGATCCAGGGCGGAATATGGGTAAAACCAATTCCCTCAACGATGAGGATTTGCACGAGTTTGTGGAGTTGCAGGCTAGGTTTGCGGAGTCGGAAAAGTCTTGGCTGGTGGATATTACTGATATCAATCGCGAGACGTTCGATCTGTCTGTGAAGAACCCAAATAAGGCTGAGGAAGCGCCGTTACGGGAACCACAGGAAATCATTGATAAGATTACGATGTTAGATGAGGAGAGTGCGGATATTTTGGCGAGAATTATGCAGTTGACAGTGAACAATTGAACCTCAGTTAATATACAGATATATGTCAACTATTAACTGTGTAAAGTAATTTAGGAGAAGTAACGATGAAAAACATCAAAATTATTGTAGAAAAGCATTCAGATGGCTATGTTGCTTACCCACTAGGTATTCAGGGAGTTGTAGTTGGTCAGGGTGACACCTATGAGGAAGCTCTAAATGATGTGCGTTCTGCTATTTTATTTCATATCGAAACTTTTGGAGAATCGGTACTAGAATCGGAATCCTCAATACTTGAAGCTTTTGTGGCAGAGGCAAGCGTATAATGGCAAAGTTTCCTGTTGATGCCCCAAAATCAAAAGTAATTAAGGTGCTTGAAGGTTTTGGATTTTCAATAGTGCGAGAAAAAGAGCATATTTCTATGCTCAGGCAAAATACTGATGGAACAACTACTCCTTTAACTTTACCAAATCATAAACTTATCAAAGGTTCTACCCTCAGAAGTATCTGTACTCAATCAGGTATCTCACGAGATGATTTTATTACTGCTTATGAACAGATATAAAAATACGGTTAAAAAGCTCATTGTTAATCTTTTATTAACTCTTATTCTTGCGTTGGATGAGGAGAGTGCAGAGATTTTGCCGAGAATTGGGGGGATGTTATGAACGTTTGGGTTAAGAAGAGATTAGGCGAAGTTTGCACTCTTCAAAGAGGCTTCGACCTTCCTACAAGGCAGCGGCAGCAAGGTAATTACCCTCTAGTTAGCTCAAGCGGTTGTACAGATAGTCAGGCAGAAGCAAAAGTTTCTAGACCAGGAGTAGTTACGGGGCGAAGCGGAAGCATTGGTTCAGTTTTCTTTGTTGATAAAGATTTTTGGCCATTAAATACGACACTTTATGTCAAAGATTTTCATGGAAACGAGCCTCGGTTTATTTTTTACTTGCTAAGAAATTTTGACCTCAAGCGGTTCGCAAGTGGAGCTGGTGTACCAACATTGAATCGAAACAGCGTTCACAGCGAGCTAGTATATATTCCTTCCAAAGTCTCTGAGCAAAAGCAGATTGTGACAATTTTGGATGAGGCGTTTGAGGGGATTGATAGAGCGATCGCTAACACCGAAAAAAATCTCGCCAACGCCCGCGAACTATTTGAAAGCTATCTAAACACCATTTTTACTCAGAAAGGCGACGGGTGGGAGGAGAAAAAGTTAGGGGATGTGTGTGAAAAGGTAGAATATGGCTCTTCTGCTAAATCCCTGGTCGAAGGAGAAATTCCCGTACTAAGAATGGGAAACATTCAGAATGGCGGTATTGATTGGACCAACCTTTTATACACAAGTGACAAAGAAGAAATTAAAAAATACTTACTTAAGTACAATGATGTTTTATTTAATAGAACTAATAGTGATGAACACGTAGGTAAAACGGCAATATACAAAAGTGAAATGCCAGCTATTTTTGCTGGCTACTTAATTAGAATTCATAGAAAAGAAGAGTTAATAGATGCAGATTTTCTCCATTTTTATCTAAATAGCTACACAGCTAGAGAGTATGGTAAGTCAATAATGAGCCGTAGTGTTAATCAAGCAAATATAAACGGAACAAAATTAAAAGGTTATCCGATCTCTCTCCCTTCTCTATCCATACAAAAGCAAATTGTGGAGAACTTAAGTTTTCTCCGTAAAGAAACCCAACGTCTCGAAGCCATCTATCGTCAAAAACTCGTCTCCCTCAACGAACTCAAACAATCCATCCTGCAAAAAGCGTTCACTGGCGAACTCACCGCAGATACTGCTAATCAGACAACAAAAGCCGCTCAAGAGGTAAATGCTGCATGATTACCTTTGAAACCCTTGAAAAATGGCTGAATGCACCCGCAGAAACAGAACGGCTAGAATTCAAAGAAGCCAAGCAACAGTTTGATATAACCAAATTGTTACGCTACTGCGTGGCTTTAGCCAACGAAGGTGGTGGATATCTGGTTTTGGGCGTAACCGACAAGCCCCCTCGTCAAGTCGTAGGTTCCCAAGCCTTTCCATCCCGAACCGCACTCAACGATATAAAAGCTCGTATTGTAGATAAACTTAGATTTCGGGTAGATGTTACAGAATTACAGCATCCTAATGGACGAGTGCTGGTTTTTGAAGTGCCAACCCGTCCTGTTGGACAACCATTAGCGTTTGATGGAGCCTACTTAATGAGAGCAGGAGAAGATTTGGTGCCGATGACGCCAGATGTACTCAAGAGCATTTTTGCTGAAGACCAACAAGATTGGTTTTCCCAACCCGCCCAATGTGACGCTAGCCCTGACGATGTAATCGCCCTCCTAGATACCCAAACCTACTTTGAATTACTAAAAATTCCCTATCCGACTAGCCGTGATGCAGTCCTTGAAAGATTACAGAGTCAATATCTAATCAAACAAACAGCACAAGGTTGGACAATCACAAACCTAGCTGCCATTCTTTTGGCAAAAAAACTGGATGCCTTTTCCCCTGCATTGGCTCGTAAAGCAGCCCGTGTCGTTATCTATGAAGGTATCAATAAGCTACAAACTCGTAATGACATCACAGGCAACCGAGGATATGCTGTTGGCTTTGACGGATTAGTAAATTTTGTCCACTCAGCAGCACCGCAAAATCGCTTTATCGAGGCAGTTGTGCGAGAAGAAGTAAAGATGTTCCCGGAACAGGCTTTACGAGAACTTATTGCTAATGCTTTGGTGCATCAGGATTTTTTAGCAACAGGTACTTCAGTGATGATTGAGATGTATAGCGATCGCATTGAGATATCTAATCCTGGCATCCCGCCCATTAAGGTGGAGCGATTTATTGATGAATATCGATCCCGTAACGAACAACTTGCTGACCTAATGCGACGTTTCGGTATATGTGAAGAGAAAGGCAGTGGCATTGATAAAGTTGTAAACGCAGCAGAGGTATTTCAACTGCCAGCACCAGATTTTCGAGTAGGTGAGACACGTACCACAGCAGTACTGTTTGCTCATCAGGATTTTGCCGATATGAGCAAAACAGACCGAATTCGAGCTTGCTACCAGCATTGCTGTCTACTGTATGTCAGCAATCAACCAATGTCTAACCAAACCCTACGGGGGCGATTTCATCTAAGTGAGTCACAAGTAGCAACCGTTTCTCTGATTATAGGAGCTACCAAAGAAGCTGGCTTGATCAAGACAGATGAATCGGAATCAACCTCTACCCGCTATGCTCGCTATCTCCCTTTTTGGGCATAAAAGTGTTTTAACGCAAACCGAGATGAGCCACTCTCAAATCCTCAAACCCTCACAGAATCGACAAAAAAGTGTTTTAATGCAAACCGAGATGAGCCACTCTCAAATCCTCAAACCCTCACAGAATCGACAAAAAAGTGTTTTAACGCAAACCGAGATGAGCCACTCTCAAATCCTCAAACCCTTGCAGAATCAACAAAAAAGTGTTTTAACGCAAACCGAGATGAGCCACTCTCAAATCCTCAAACCCTCACAGAATCAACAAAAAAGTGTTTTAACGCAAACCGACATGAGCCACTCTCAAATCCCCAAACCCTTGCAGAATCAACAAAAAAGTGTTTTAACGCAAATCGAGATCGCTAACTCTCAAATCCTCAAACCCTTGCAGAATCAACAAAAAAGTGTTTTAACGCAAACCGAGATGAGCCACTCTCAAATCCTCAAACCCTTGCAGAATCAACAAAAAAGTGTTTTAACGCAAATCAAGATGAGCGAAACGTTCACGAAGCCGAAACCTGCGCCGAACTAATTTACCCTGCACTCAAAGCCGCAGGCTAGGAAGTTATAAAAGGTAGTCGCATCCGCCGCGAAGTTATTGTCCCTGGTTGCTTAGTCGGCAACGGTAGACGTGCTCAATCAGACATCACCGATTATGCGCTGGTTTATGGTAGTGAAAAACTCGCCGTCATCGAAGCTAAAAAACGCGAGCAGATTGTCTCCACACTGCGGAGAGAATTGAGTTGGACGCATATCAAAACCCTAATATGTATAACCGTATTACCACTTAAAGAATTGTTATAATCTAAACAGCAATAAGCGATCGCTTCTGCCCGTCGCCGACTGCCATATTCCAAAGACGAGCTATCATGAACGAAGCCGAAACCCGCGCCGAACTAATTGACCCTGCACTCAAAGCTGCAGGCTGGGGAATTATCGAAGATAGTCGCATCCGCCGCGAAGTTATTGCCCCTGGTCGCTTAATTGGCAACGGTAGACGTGCTCAATCAGACATCGCCGATTATGTGCTGGTTTATCGTGGTGAAAAACTCGCCGTCATCGAAGCCAAAAAACGCGACCTACCTGATACCGCAGGTTTAGGACAAGCCAAAAAATACGCCGAAAAGTTGCAGACTCGATTTGCCTACTCTACAAATGGCATCGGCATCTACCAAGTAGATATGCACACAGGCGCAGAAGGCTACATCAACCAATATCCCACCCCAGATAAACTATGGGAAGCCACCTTTAGCCAAGTCAATCAATGGCGCGATTCCCTTTCAGAGACACTTCGCGATCGCTTTGCTGCCATCCCCTTTGAAGACAAAAGCGGCACATGGGAAGCCCGTTATTATCAACACAATGCCATTAAGCACGTCTTAGAAGCGATTTGCCAAGGAAAAGACCGAATTTTGTTAACGATGGCAACTGGCACCGGTAAAACCTTCATCGCCTTTCAACTCGCCTGGAAACTCTTTCATAGCCGTTGGAACCTCAGCCGACAACCCACCCGTCGCCCGCGAATTTTGTTTCTAGCAGATCGCAATATCTTAGCCAACCAAGCATATAACTCTTTCTCAGCCTTTCCCGACGATGCTCTCGTCCGCATCGACCCCGAAGCTATTAAAAAACGAGGTCGAGTTCCCAAAAATGGCAGTATCTTTTTTACCATTTTCCAAACCTTCATGACCGGAAAAGATGAAGAAGGTAATCCCACCCCTAAATTTAGTGACTATCCTCCCGATTTCTTTGACTTCATCATCATCGATGAATGTCACCGAGGCGGAGCCAGTGACGAAAGCACCTGGCGGGGGATTTTGGAATACTTCTCCCCAGCCGTACAACTGGGACTAACTGCCACTCCCAAACGTGCCAACAACGCCAACACCTACGCTTATTTTGGCGATCCCGTCTATAAGTACGCCCTCAAAGACGGCATCAACGACGGGTTTCTGACTCCCTTTAAAGTCAGGCAAATCGAAACTAACCTAGATGAATATATTTACAGCACCGAAGATCAATTAATCGAAGGCGCAGTAGACGAAGCCAGAATTTATACCGAAGCCGACTTCAACCACATCATTGAAATTGAGGATCGCGAACGCTACCGAGTGCAACTTTTAATGGCAGAAATTGACCAAAATCAAAAAACTTTGGTGTTTTGCGCTAATCAAGACCATGCTCTAGCTGTGCGGAATTTAATCAACCAGATGAAGATTAGCCGTGACCCTAATTACTGTGTTCGCGTCACTGCAGATGATGGGAAACTCGGCGAACAGCACCTCAGCATATTTCAAGACAATGAGAAAACGATCCCCACCATTCTCACCACCTCCCAAAAGCTCTCCACTGGCGTTGATGCCCGAAACGTTCGTAACATCGTGCTAATGCGCCCCATTAACTCGATGATTGAATTTAAGCAGATTATTGGTCGCGGTACTCGCCTATTTGATGGCAAAGACTTCTTCACCATCTATGATTTTGTCAAAGCCTATCAACACTTCAAAGATCCTGAATGGGATGGCGAACCTCAAGAACCTGTACTCGTCAGAGCGTCAAGAATGCAGGAGAAATCAGGTAAATACAATGTCTCCACAACAGATAGAACCGAAAAGACAGAAACTCCCCGCTCCCGAACAATCAAAATCAAACTCGCTGACGGTAAAGAACGCACCTTTGGGCACCGGATATCTACCAGCTTCTGGAGTCCAGACGGTAAACCCATGAGCGCCACAGAATTTGTGGAACGTCTCTTTGGTGAAATTCCTCAACTATTCAGAAATGAAGACGAATTAAGAGCAATCTGGAGCCGCCCTGACACCCGTAAAGCCCTACTAGAAGGACTAGCAGAGAAGGGCTACGGCGAGGAACAACTCACAGAAATTAGCCGCCTGATTGATGCCGAGAAAAGCGAATTATATGATGTGCTGGCTTATATCGCCTATGCCTCGCCACCCATAAGCCGCCGAGAGCGCGTCCTCGCTCACAAGTCGTTAATCTTCTCGCACTATATCGACAAGCAGCAAGAATTTCTCAACTTTGTACTGGAACAATACATCAAAGCAGGGGTAGGAGAACTCGATCGCACTAAATTACCCCAACTGTTAGAGTTAAAATATCATACCGTTCGTGATGCTGTGGAAGAACTAGGGAACGTTGCGAATATCAGTGAAGTATTTATCGGGTTTCAGCAGTATTTGTATTCACAGGACATAGCAGCTTAACGGGACTTAAACAAAAATTAAGCCCAAATGTAGCCCAAAGCCTATTGGCGGACGTACATTGCTACAATTAGGTCAGGGATTAGGAAAATAGAAGTTGAACCGTCAAGTCTACCTAATTGCACGATTCGTCAGAAAAGGCAGTCAAAGCAGGTAAGCCAGTTGGTGCTGTTTGAGAAACCTAACATTGTTTAATGGGTAAAAGCCTGGAACTGAATCCAGTCTAGGTGTAGATTTAGAGTAAGAGATGCCAGTGCTTGTAGGCTGTCACCTCGAACTGTGGTTGCTACAACTGACCAAAAGACAGAAGTAGGTTAGCCTAGTAAAATATGGGTTATCTTAGATGGGGGATGAAAAATTTGCTCTTCATGAACCTGCCAGAACAAGCGCGAGTAATTTATCAGCATAACCCCTTAATAGAGGTTATCGCTCAACTTCGATTTCCGACTATTCTAAAAATTGCTAATCAGCAGCCAGTTGATTTTCAAGATAATATAAGGTTTGACTATCCTATTTTTGAATCTCAAAATTTACAAATACCTGTAGAAATATCGAATTTGATACCCCAATTTAATTCTAATTTCAACAGCGGCTGTACATATTTTTTCAAATCAGAAGACCTCAGGTGGCAGTTATCTTTAAATAAAGATTCATTAACATTAGCAACAACTAAATACGAAAGATACGAGGATTTTATAGAACGTTTAAAAAATGCTGTAGGATTTTTTGAAAAAATATATAACCCTTCATCTTACTCAAGATTAGGATTGCGATACCGCGATTTAATTATTCGCTCAAAGTTAAATATTGAACAGCAAGAATGGTCAAAATTAATACCTGAATACATTGCCTCAGAGCTACATACTCCAGAAATTGCAAATGCCATTCAAGGCTTTGTTAAAAATATACAATTAAACACAGATTTTGGACAAGTTATTTTCAATCATGGACTTGTTACAGTTAAAGATATAGAAAAAGGAGTTGATGAAACAGCATATTTATTAGATACTGACTTTTTTATTGAAGATAGAATAGAAAGAGGTGAAGAAGTTTGGAACATTTTTCACAAATCCAATCATACAGCTAGAAATCTCTTTCGCTGGAGTATTACTGACGAATTACATAGAGCAATGCGACCTCAACCTTTAAAAGATGATGCTGACTAATATCTATAACCGCAATACACAATTAATTGGACAGAGGTATGAGTTGATATCAACTTCTTCTCAAACTCCATATCGGCAATTTATAGCTGACGATACTTCCGCTTTAAAAATTGAATCTTCTTTTAGCGGGTCAAGTCAAGTAAATCAGAACGCTATTCTTTTATTCGAGTGTTTGATACTATTAAATAGACTCTTTGCTGCTGCTCCAGAAGGCTTAAAAGAGGCATCAGAAACACTGAAGAATATCACAGAATACTACAGCGATAATGCATCTAACACACAACAGACCAGCTTGCCACAAGAATTAGGAATAATCAAAGGTAGCGTATTACCTAGCGAAGTTAGACCACCTTTAGTCTTAGATTTTGATTAACTCTCACTATGCAAAATAGTCTGATTTACAAAACCTCTGATGAAAAAGAGGCTATACGGCAAGGGGAGATTTTGACTAGTGTTACACAGTTTAAACCTGTCCCTGATCAATCCTCCTCAAGCTTTGAGAATATTAGTTTTAGACAAATACTACATCCTTATGCAATTGTTGTTAGTCAAGATTGCGATTTGGATTGGGACTATACGGCTAGGCAAAACCAAGATAAAGCAAATAAATTATTGAACTCTATACTTTTTTGCGAAGTATATATAGCTCAAGAAATTCGCTCTGACAAAACTCTTAACATAAATTCAGCAGACTGGAACTTAGTCAAATCTAACCGCCATCAACAATATCATTTTTTTGAGAAAGTTCCATCAGAATGTGAGTTAAGTCAAGATGGATTACCAGAACTAACAGTAGATTTTAAAAAGATTTTCGCTATAGATTCGGATTTTTTATATTACCAAATCAATACTAAAAGAGCTACACGACGCACGGTACTTATAAGCCCATATGTCCAACACTTTTCAAATCGTTATCACGAATTTCACGGACGTGTAGCACTCCCTGCGCCACATGAAAGTGAAAAGGGAGGATAAGCAGAAAACAGTGCGTGCCCATCAAGCCAAGGAACGCAATTCGATTTCGCCCTTGTTAATCGACCTACTCCCTACCGTTGTTATGAAGAAGGATAAATGATCAGGAATTTTGGGGCGATCGCCTTATCTATATCTTGTCTACTGCTAGCACAATCATGTGTAGCGTTGCAAGTCCAAACACCTAAAGCTCAAGCATCTCTTCCTAATCCAGTTCAGGTCAAAGCCAAAATGACTTCTTTTAGTTTGAGCAGCCAAAAGGACAAAAACCGCGTATTGCTCGTCTTTGCGCCTAATGCCCAAAACTCTGACTATCAAAAGCAAATGCAGTTTTTTGCTCGTGAGGAGACTGCTTTTCGCGATCGCGACTTAGTTTTGGTTCAGGTATTAGCGAAAGGTGAAAGTCAAGTCAACGGACAGGCGATTGATCAAGCCTCAGCCCTGAAACTACGCTCTAGCTTTCGAGTCGGTGAGGAAGATTTTCGTGTGATTCTCGTTGGTAAAGACGGTGGGGAAAAACGCAGTGATACTACTCCTGTAGCACCAAAAGCCATTTTCAGCGAGATTGATGCGATGCCGATGCGTCGTCAGGAAATGCGCGATCGCAAGTCTTAGTTGTTTGATTCTTTTGATCGTTGATCTGTTTTCCACTGAGCACCAGATTTAATAGTAAACTCCTTGGGGATAAATCATCTCAAGGAAACGGTTGTGAAACTGGGACTTAAAGACAAAATTGGACTGCCGCCTGCAAGACGTCTTAGGCTAGGTGGCATCAAGCGCATTTTTTTAATTCTTTTCTTTCTGGCAATTGGGACTGCAACTTATAGCGATCGCTTACTTTCCGCCACGCCTAATATTGGTCAATTGGAAACCGTTGCCCTATTCTACGGCACTTGGCCTGCCGGCGTGGCTGTTTCCCCAACTGGGCGCATCTTCCTCTCCTATCCCCGTTTGGATGACTCACCAGCTAAATACACTCTCAACGAATTCAAGGACGGCAAACTCGTCCCTTATCCCAATACCGAATTTACACAGCTTGATAAATCTCGTCCTACAGAAACTTTAATCTCAGCCCACAGTATTTTTGTTGACCCCGTAGACCGACTTTGGGTAATTGATACAGCTTCCCTCAAATCCAGTCCGATTATCCCTAACGGAGCAAAGTTAGTCTGCATCGACTTAAAAACCAACAAAATTATTCAGAAAATTACCTTTCCTCCAGATGTTGTTCTTCCCAACAGCTACCTAAATGACTTCCGCCTTGACTTCACTCGCGGTCAAAGTGGTCTTGCCTATATCACCGACTCTTCTGACCGAGGTCCTAACGGCATCATTGTTGTCGATCTGACTACTGGCGAATCATGGCGGAAACTCAACAACCATCCCAGTGTCAAAGCACCCAACTTCGCCCCTTTAGTTGAAGGTAAGCCGTTGATGAAGCATCTAAAAGGTAAACCGCCTGTATATGATCAAAGCGGAATCAATGGCATCGCCCTTTCGGCTGATAGTAGAACTCTTTATTGGACAGCAGAGGCGAGTTACGATCTATACGCTGCTGAGGCTGGTGCGATCGCTGATCGCACATTATCTGACTCAGAAGTAGCAAAAACAATCCAAAAGTTACCTCGTCGTAACTTCGCCTCCGAGGGGTTAGAAATTGACAGACAGAATCGGCTTTACCTAACAGACTTAACGCACAACGCCATCCAGCGCCGTACCTCAGACGGTCGCTACGAAACCCTTGTTACTGATTCGCGGATCATCTGGCCCGACTGTCTACGTTTGAGTTCTGACGGCTACCTTTACTTCACAGTCACACAAGCCAATCGCCGACCTGACTTTAACGCCGGTGTTGATTTGCGAAAGCCTCCTTATCCCCTATTTCGGATTAAGGTCAACACCGAACCTGCACTTTTCGGATCGAGAGCAATCAATTACTCATTCCATCCTCCAGGTCCTTACGCTCAGAATACATCCGCTCAATACGGACCCGATCCTAATTGGAGGTAATCTAATTTCCCTCGTTCCCAGGTCTCACCTGGGGATGTAAGGAATATATTTTTAACCTGATAATTGGTTGGCTGAATATTTAACCGCATCAGCGGAGCAAAGAAGGCTCCAACAATTATGAAGTAAAAACTTTTATTTGTTGGTGGTATAAGTTAAATTACTGATTTGCAATGTAGTAATTTGTATTCTTTGAATAATAAATTTCGTTTACTTGTACAGGGAGCAAATATTTTGAATTGCCTTCTTTTAATTTTGTAGACTTTGAGCGATCGCACTTTGAGACTGGGCATAATGAAAATAAGGCAGTGTGTTAAACCATCTGCTTGTTTCAGCTACGGAATCCAAGGAATGGAAAACTGTAGCCAAAATGAGCAGTAAGATGATTCAAATGAGAAATCGATGAACGAAACCAGTGACCGTCGGATTGTGATCGGGGATATACATGGTCATTATGAAGGACTAATGAAGTTATTGGAGGCGATCGCTCCTCTTCAGAGTGATCAAGTCTATTTTCTGGGAGATTTAATTGATCGCGGACCCCAAAGTTCCCAAGTAGTGAATTTTGTGAAACAAAGTTCCTATAAATGTTTATTGGGGAATCACGAGCAGATGTTAATCGACATTCTTGCATCCGGACAAAAGCAACATCCAGCCTGGGTGGCGTGGTTATATAGTGGCGGACAAGCCACAGTCTCCAGTTACCAAGAAGAGATCATTCCTGAAGATCATCTAGACTGGCTGCTCACTTTACCTACATATATAGATTTAGGCGATATTTGGCTAGTCCATGCCGGTGTTGACCCCAGAATGCCATTGCAAGAGCAAACCGCTGCTCAATTCTGCTGGGTGCGAGACGAATTTCACAGTCTGCCCCAGCCCTACTTTCCTGATAAATTAATTATCATTGGTCATACTATTACTTTTACTTTACCAGGAGTAGCTCCAGGCTTTCTGGCTCAAGGCAAGGGCTGGCTCGGCATTGATACAGGTGCATATCATCCAAAAAGTGGGTGGTTGACGGGATTAGATGTGACTAATTGGCTTGTTTATCAAGTAAACGTCTTTAGTGGGCGCTTGCGGATTCTGCCATTAGCGGAAGCGGTGATCAATGTTGATCCGGATGTAATCGCGCAGCGCTATAGCTATAAGCGTCATCAAGAATCCCCAGAAATTAGGCTCTTTTAATTCTTCGCCTTTACAAAGCAGCCATTCTCGCTTTATAAGTTAGCTCGTCTACGCCGTAACCAATATTATTGGCTACAGGTTTAATTGCCTTTTGGAGAGCTACAATGCGATCGCCTGTTGCGGGGTGATTACTCAAGAATGTGGGGACTGAACCCTGAGAGAGGAGCTTTTTCATAAAAGAAACCATCGCTGACTGGCTATAGCCACTCCGTCCTAGGGTTCTTAAACCTCTTTGGTCGGCTTCAAATTCATCTTTGCGACTGTGAGGGAGATTGAGTGCTAATTGCATCCCTAGTTGTACCAGTTGATTGCGGTTTATACCAGCTACTGTAGCGACACCATTAGCTAAAGCTGTAGAACGCATCTGCTTCATCAAATGCTTACCGCCAATGTGACCGATTTCATGACCGATCACACTTGCCAGTTCCGCTTCATTGGCTGCTGTTTTCAGTAAACCTTTGTTAACGTAGACAAAGCCTCCGGTTGTCGCAAAGGCGTTAACAGCGCTATCATCAACTATTTGGAAAGTATAAGGCAGATTGGGGCGATCGCTATTTAAGGCCAGACGCTTGCCAACTTCCTCAACATATTGATTAATTGCCGAATTCTTGTACAGCTTTATCTGACCGTTCACTAGTTTCTGATTAATCTGTTTACCCATGTCCACTTCTTGTTGAGTTGACATTGTCGAAAGCTGAACTAGCTGCACCCCTTGCGTCAGTAAATCCGTCCAAGAAAAAGCCTGTCCAGGTATGGCTGTACCTAAAACACTCAGTGCTACTACTGCGGAGATCAACGGATAAAACCAAGGACGCCGCTGGATGCGGGAATTTGCAGAAAAGCTTTTCAACATATAAAGTAAGGAGCTTAGGAGAGTATGAGCGTGAATATCTAGCCACCAGACGGATAAATCGCCGTTTATGTTGCCATTTGATGATTTATTCTCCTATACACAGATTAGTCTTGCAGTTAAGTCCAATGACCACCACCAGAAAACAGCAGTCATGATAAGCTGTCACATGATCGGCGTTTCGAGTTAAAAGCTGGAAGGTCAAGCTCCAATTGATCGCACTTGCTGTTATTTGGGAATTTTTATGGCTATTTTAGATTCTAAAGGTCGCTTGTTTGGCAAAATCAACCTGCTTGATTTTGGTGCCGCTATTGTCATTCTCATGGTTGTCGTCGGCATCTTCTTGTTTCCCGGTTCTAACGGTTCTGTCGCCCAAATCGGTGTCAAAACTCAACCAGTAGAAGTAGATTTAGTTGTCCGGGGATTAAACGTGCGCGACCCGCAACAACTATATAATAATGGGTTTAAAAAAGGAGGCAAAACTAATATTATCATCCGTAATCAACCCCACGGTCAGATTGCGATTAAATCCATTACACCACTAGCAAGGACTTTGGCTGTTCCTCAACCTGATGGTACTGTCAAGGAGTTGGCAGATCCTCGTTCTAACAGTTTCAGTACTGATATGTTATTGACTTTGGAAGGTGAAGCACAAATTACTGAGACAGGTCCCGTTCTAGGTAACACGAAACTTAAAATTGGCACGCCACTAGAATTAGAAGGCTTTAATTACGATTTTAATGCCACTGTGATTGACGTGCGGATTAATAAAGGTAAATAGCCGCAGCACTTTACACATGTAGGAACCTATAAATTGGTAGTGGTGCGTTACATTTTGTTGACGCACCCTACACAGGTAATCAATTTAACAAATGAGCGCCGCTTCTACATCTGTATATTCCCCTAATCGCTATTGAGCAAAGGTAAAAATTTGCGGATTAAACCGATGGTCACGGCTGGCTGTTCCAATTGCGGCGTTAATCCAACATCTGGTAACTGCTGAAAAAACCGGATGGCGACAGGATTCATTTCGGCGAGACGCTGACCGATTTCTGGGCCAGTGAATTTTGACTTTTGACCCCAAATCATTGCCGTAGGAATCGTCAAGTCACGAATGTAAAGCGATAAATCAAAGCACAAATCGCCGCGTACAAAAGATAGCGCCGCGTATTCAGCATTTGGCTGAAGTGCTGAAGAGAGATAAGCTTCAACAATCTCTTCATAGACGCGATTCGCCTGGGCAAATTGCCGTTCCTCTAAAAAGTTGCGAATTCCACCACTAGTGGCAATCGCCGTTGTGTAGAGTAAGCGGTCAATCAGTGGAATGCTGACAATTTGTGCGAACGTGTTTTTGGAATAATCTTGCCCAAAATCGGAAATTCCAGCGGGTGTGGTGAGAATCAGCGATTTAAATAACTCAGGATGAGAAATCGCCAAGCGAATTGTCAAAGCTGCTGTTAGCGAAGACGCAATCACCGTTACTGCGCCCTGACATGTTTGTTGTAAAAATTCTTTAAGTGTCGTCAGATAATCTTGGATGCGGTAGTTACGTTCTGGGTGCTCAGAACGTCCCCAACCTAGCAAGTCTGGCGCAATAATTCGGTATTCTGAAGCAAAAGCTGGGTAAACTTTTGACCATTCATAAGCGGAACTCCCGCCGCCAAAACCATGCAGGAATACCAATGTTTCTTTTTCTTGATTAGCAGTGTCTTCGTCCCAAGGTGTGCCAGTAGCAGTGTAATACACCATTCTCCCGAGGGAGGTGATGACGGAGCGTTGGTCAAATCCAGGTGGTTGAAACATAAAAAGTCGGGAGTACACGAGAGTGGACTTACTTGGATTGCTAGTTAAATTTAGTAGCACTGTACACTTAAGTACAAACTGTTCACTTATCTTTTATGTTACACTTTCAGGAAACTTGGACAAACACTCGTAGCGTTACGGAGAGGTAAGCAGTCTCATAGTAAGTAGGCTGTTCATTATATCTAACCGCAATGCTGATTGATTCGGTACGGGAGCAAACCTGCTGATTTTACGTCAAATTCTCACTTATAAATCGCAATTTTGTAACAGGTTATGCCACAGGTTCACCTTCAATTGGATAAGTTAACAGCTTTTGAAGTACCTGAGTTGCCCATTGACAGCTTGGTGCTAAAAAATCAAGTGATTGTTGCCACCGAGAACCGTCAAGTAGCAGACAATGAACATCCCTGTCAGGATTTAGCCAAACGTGTTTGCTTAAACCTGGAAAATTTGCAATGTTTTGAAGTGGTGGAGCGTCAGTACCAGCGCAATGGTGTTGTCTTTCAAAATTGTATCGCCCTTTTACCCTCCAACCCAGCATTTCCGACGCGTGGTAAGAAAGTATTGATGGGAGCACCCAAAAGTGGCATGTTAGAAGCTACTTTTGAATGTCCCGTACAATTAGTAACTGCGCTGGTCACAAGTTCGCAGCGATTGGTGTGGACTGCTTATGACCGCGATCGCAATGTACTTACCCAGTCAATCCTTCCAAGCGCCAATCTTGCCAATTCTGATTCCTCCATTCCTCCCAATATCGTACTCGCTCTCAGAGCCAAGGATATCTACCGGATAAACTTCTGTGCTTTCGATGGTCAATTTATTATTAGTGATTTTACCTTCAGTTTATAAAGAATTCAACACCAAGCATAAATTTTCTAGTAATTTATACTGATTTATGTACACTAGTAGAGAATACTCATGTGTTGTCCTTACTTCAGTAGATGGCGTATAAATTGTAACTATCAATCAAAATATGCAGCTTGCGCCACTATTTCCGCTCGTGTACCGAGTTCTCAAACCAGCTTTTCCCCAATGTTTTTGGGGTGGTGATCCCAATTCTCAGGCTATAGCTTTAACTTTTGATGATGGACCTCATCCCCAATACACACCAGAACTCCTAACAGTCTTAGACCACTACGGCATTCAGGCAAGTTTCTTTTGGTTGGGGGAGAATGTTAATCGCTTTCCGGAAGTTGCCAAAGCTGTTTGCAAGCGCGGACACTGGATTGGATTGCATGGTTACGATCATCAATCTTTTCCGCTACTCACGGCGACTGACCTCAAACATAGTTTAGAAAAAACACGGATGGCAATCCACCAAACTTGTGGTGTTGAACTGGAACACTTACGTGATATCCGACCGCCGAATGGATTATTCACTCCCGATACTTTAAATTACCTAAAGCAGTGGAATTACAGAGTTATTATGTGGAGTGTTGTTCCGGAAGACTGGGTTCGCCCAGGGGTGACGACGGTGGTGCAACGGGTGATGGATCAAGTTTGTAATGGCTCGCTAATTGTCTTACATGACGGGGCTTGTGGCGGACAAGATGTTGCCCTTACTTTGCAAAAATTAATTCCCCGACTTCTTCAACAAGGTTATCATTTCGTGACTGTTGACACTCTATGCTCAAACAAAAAAACCTGCCTTTGATGCCGCTTTTGGCATTAGCCCGATGCGATTTTGCCATATTTGAGGTCATGTTACCTTTTATGGGTGTCATATCGTCAGTAAATTCACTACAATGAATATCATCAGTCAGGTTAAACGCAATTTGTCAAGTTTCCTTAGGTTGAAATTAAAAACGATTGTTTAGATTATGTGTGAGAACGACTATAGTGGATAGTTTTCAGCCAGTTGGTGCGTCATGATTCTGCTTAGCCCTCACCACAATCCGCTGAGGAGCCAATGCACAACACTGCTTCGTCTACGTTGTGTCTATCTTCGATTCCCTCGTAGCCTAATCTCAACGCTCATCTGTCAGTTATTTCGATTTCCTCGTAGCCTAATCTCTAGAGCGCTTATCTGTCAGTTATGAAGAAACAGTAAAAATTCGTGTCATCTCTTGACGCTCGCATTAGTTACTACTCAACTTAAGTGCTACTAGTTAATGCTTCACCGTCACATTGAAGACAGCCCTTCTTATGTTTACTTCACAATTAATTCATGCAGAATCAGTTGGCAATTTTCCATTTTCTCGAACATTCAACGCTTACGGCTATTGCTGTGATTGTCAATCTACCAAAGATAACTTTACACATTGCTTAATAACTTTAGATATCTGGCACAAAATAGGTGCAATTTCTGTGAAACAAGCTACAATCGGGAAAGTCTTTAGTAAATATCTGATAGCAGATATTTGTACTTCTAATGTGAAGCGCTTTTAATGCGAAGTAGTAAATTTCGCCCGAGTCAGTAAAAAGTTGTGTTGCTTTGCGACACTGGTTTTGATTTAACTAAGCCAACATCTTAGTTAAAAGAGCAAGAAAGGTCTTTGATGCGAGCAAATTGTGCCGAGATGATTTATAAAACATCTTTACAAAGACCGAAAAATTCATTATTTACAGATTCTTCAAGGAGCATGAGGAACGCGGCATGAACCAGGCTAAAAAAACACTCGAAAACATTTATCAGCCTAACCTCGAAAAGACAAATCAACCTGAAGTCGAGTTAGACGAAATCTTAATTGGGGAAGAAGACGACTTACTTATCAGCGATGAAGGCGAAGCAGATGAATTTTTAGAGCCACAGTCTGAAGAAGAAGAAAGCAAGTCTGGCAAAGCTACTAAAACGCGTCGTCGCACCCAAACTAAGAAAAAGCATTACACCGAAGATTCGATCCGACTTTACTTACAAGAAATTGGTCGAATTCGTTTGTTGCGGGCAGATGAGGAAATTGAGTTGGCGCGGAAGATTGCGGATTTGCTGGAATTAGAACGCATCCGTGAAAAACTTTCTCAACAACTTGATCGCGATCCTCATGATAGCGAATGGGCAGAAGCAGTGAAATTACCATTGAATGCTTTCCGCTATCGTCTGCATGTCGGTCGGCGGGCGAAAGACAAGATGGTGCAATCTAACCTGCGATTAGTTGTCTCCATCGCCAAAAAGTACATGAATCGCGGCTTGTCATTCCAAGACTTGATTCAAGAAGGTAGTCTGGGTTTGATTCGCGCTGCGGAAAAATTTGACCACGAGAAAGGTTACAAATTTTCCACATATGCCACTTGGTGGATTCGTCAGGCAATTACCCGTGCTATAGCTGACCAATCCCGTACCATCCGTCTCCCGGTTCACCTTTACGAAACTATCTCTCGGATCAAGAAAACCACCAAGCTACTTTCTCAAGAAATGGGTCGTAAACCCACAGAAGAGGAAATTGCTACCCGGATGGAAATGACCATCGAGAAACTGCGGTTTATTGCCAAATCTGCCCAGTTGCCAATTTCGTTAGAAACACCAATTGGTAAAGAAGAAGACTCCCGCCTCGGTGATTTCATCGAATCTGATGGCGAAACCCCTGAAGATCAAGTTTCCAAAAACTTGTTACGTGAAGACTTAGAAAAAGTCCTCGACAGTCTCAGCCCTCGCGAACGCGATGTTCTTCGCTTACGTTACGGCTTAGATGATGGTCGGATGAAAACTCTAGAGGAAATCGGTCAGATTTTCAATGTCACCCGTGAACGGATTCGCCAAATCGAAGCGAAAGCACTTCGCAAATTGCGCCACCCAAATCGCAACAGTGTTCTGAAAGAGTACATTCGTTAGTCATTCTTTCTTCGACAAAGATTTCCGGAACTCCCGATCTAATTGGGAGTTGGAAACTTGTTGGCAACAAATATTAAAAAACCTGAGAGTGATGATTCACCCCCAGGTTTTTTACTTGTATGTACTTAAACTATAAAAATTAAAGGATACCCCAGTAGTGGAGGAAACCTTGACCAGTGAATACTTCAATCAAAGCTGCAGCCGAAAAACCAATCATTGCTAGGCGACCGTTCCAGATTTCAGCCTGAGGAGTGAAACCCCAACGCCAAGCGTTACGGTCTTCCATTACGGGGGCGGTAACTTTAGGTGTGTTTTGCATTGTTGGCACTCCAAATTTAGTTTGCAACGGTTAATAAACCTTATGTAAATAAATATAACAAGTATTTGAATTTTTGCAACATTTTGTAAAATTATTTTTTCTTTTGTTCTAGTTCGGATTAGCGATAGCTTCGCGCTACCTCACTCTCCGCGCGACTGGTTAGGTTAAGCGCAGCCCAACAAGATTTTGCCCTTGTTATTTGTGGGTTGCGCTTCACACAGAAGTCCTTTTAACCAACCCGCATTGCTGCCACAGTGATCACTTTTTCATCGCGGTTTAATTGGGCTATGCGCTCGCCTGTACCATCCCTACCCAACAAGGGAATACTAGACATCGGTATTTTCAACACTCGCTGTGTATTCGTTACTAAGGCAACTTCACCGGCTTTCGCTGCCACCATCCCTACCAGAGTATCAGCTTTACTAGTAAACTTCATGATTTGCGTACCGAGATCTCCGCGATTGCCTTTGCGCCAACTGCTGATGCTGAGGCGCTTGGCATATCCCATTTGCGTAATTACCAGCAAATCATCTGTTCCCAAAATCACGCAACCCACCATCTCCTCCGGCTTCCCTAACTGCTTCCCTAAACGCATAGCTTGCAGCCCCATCGCCGCCCGACCCATGAGGGGTAATTGCTCGTCATTCACCTCAAACCGCAGCACTCGCCCGCTAGCACTCGCCACCATCAACTGAGAATTTGTGGTGATGTAGTCAGCAAACAATAACTGGTCATCGTCTTTGAGCTTCAAAATACTGATGCCCCGGCGAGTAATATTAGTAAATTCCGTCCCAGATAAGCGCTTGATTCGTCCTTGCTTGGTCAGGACAATCATCTGACTGGTTTCTGGATGCTCCGGTAACAAAAAGCGATTGATGACGGCTTCCGTGGCATCTTGTGCCGTACTGGTGAGCATAGTTAAGAGCGGTGTCCCTCGCACTTGCCGCCCAGTAGCAGGAGGAATTTCGCCCACCTTCACTGGGTAAACTTTGCCACTACTGGTTAAAACTAATAAATCCGAATTAGTATCAGTTACCGCCGTTTGAATCGCAAAGTCATTCTCTGATAAACCATTGTCAGCTTTCGCCTTTTTACCAGGGGGTAAGCGGCGGACATATCCTCGATGGGTAAATTCTAAAACCGCCTCTTCCCCAGGCAAATCCAACGGAGGATTCAGAATTTGCGGTGACTCCGCTTCACTATTTTTTCCGCCGCGTTCCTTTGTTCCGCGCTCTTTTTGCCCTCCATCACCATTTGTCGCCAACAACTTTGTCCGTCGGGGATCGCCATATTTACGCTTTAGCGATCGCAAGTCTTTTTTCAGTACCTTCAGTAATTCCCGCCGATCATCCAGCAATTTTCGCCACGAGGTAATCTGCTCGGTTAACTCTTCAAACTCTTGCTGTAAGTTTTGCTGTTCCAACCCAGTCAATCGGCGTAGGGGCATAGCCAAAATGGCATCGGCTTGCACCTCACTGAGATTCAATTCGTTTTGTAAGGTAACTTTTGCCGTAGTGCCATCTGGCGATTGTCGCAAAATTGCAATTACCGCATCTAAGCGCGATAACGCCGCCAATAGTCCTTCAACTAGATGAATTCGACTTTCAGCCTTACTTAACTGGTAATTGTAACGACGGAGAAGAGTCGTCTCCCGGAAACTCAAGAATTCTTGCAATAATGAGCGCAAAGTCAATTGGCGGGGTTGTCCATCCACAATCGCCAGCATGATCGCCCCAAAATTAGTTTGTAAAGCTGTTTGCTGGTAAAGATGTTGCAAAAGTTCGGCTGGGTTAACATCGCGCTTGAGTTCAATTACAACCCGCATCCCTTCGCGATCGCTTTCATCTCGAAGATCCGAAATGCCTACAAGACGACCGTTATTGACTAATTCGGCTATTTTCTCAATCCAAGCCGCCTTATTTACCTGATAAGGCAACTCTGTGACTATAATCGCCGTTCGCCGCTTATTACCTTTCCCAGTTGGTATTTCCTCGAAGAGCGCTACTCCGCGCAGCACAATACTCCCTTTCCCAGTCGTATATGCCTCCAGACTCCCCGCATTCCCAACTATTTCGCCTCCTGTGGGAAAGTCAGGTCCCGGAACTATCTCAAATAATTTTTCATCGCTTAAATCTGGCTGATCGATCAAAGCAATCAACCCATCGACCAACTCGTTCAAATTGTGCGGCGGAATATTCGTCGCCATCCCCACCGCAATCCCCGAACAACCATTAAGCAACAGAAACGGTAACTGTGCTGGGAGAACCGTTGGTTCTTGCTGAGAGTTGTCAAAGTTACCAATAAACTCGACAGTTTCTTCGCCAATTTCCGTCAGCATCCCTTCTTGACCAACCGCCGCCAGACGTGTTTCGGTATAACGCATCGCCGCTGGTGGGTCATTATCGACACTCCCAAAGTTGCCATGTCCGGCGAGTAACGGGTAGCGACATGAAAAGTCCTGCACTAGCCTGACTAAGGCATCATAAACCGATTGATCTCCGTGCGGGTGATATTTACCGAGCACATCCCCGACTACCCGCGCACACTTCCGATAAGGTCGGTCGGGAGTCAGACCCAATTCGTGCATCGCGTATAAAATCCGCCGGTGAACTGGTTTTAAGCCATCGCGCACGTCTGGTAAAGCTCGCCCGACGATCACACTCATGGCATATTCCAGATAAGACCGTTGCATCTCTGTATGCAGGGCTGTGGTGATGACCTGTCCGGTGGAGATCAGGTTTAACTGTTTCGCCATGAGTTCTGTTTCCTGAATTTTTACTATCTAAAAGTTTCTTTAATTTACACCTGCGGTAGCCACAGCATAACGGATGAGATGCTCAACACATCAATTTCCTCGCGTTGCCTGGGTATACTGAGCAGTAGTATCATCCATGAGGAGAGGTATCACTTTCTTTTTGGAAAACAGTGCCCACAACTGTTTGAAGTCTGTAGTTGAGCGCGTAGCCAAAATGCGCCTCGATTTTAAAATATGGGGTATCCAAACTCAAATTCTCATGAAAACCGTTTTGATTGTCGAAGACGATCTGGTCAATGCTCGCGTTTTTTCCAAAATTTTGACCAAGCGAGGCGGCTTGGACGTGAAGCATACTGAAAATGTCGAAGAGGTAATGAAAATTGCCCAAGCTGGGGAGGCTGACATTATTTTAATGGATGTTTCCCTGTCTCACAGTGTGTATCAAGGCAAGTCTGTTGATGGTATCAAAATTACGCAAATGTTGAAATCCGACCCAGAAACAGCAGCTCTGCCAATTATCCTAGTCACAGCTCACGCGATGGAAGGCGATCGCGAAAACTTTCTCAAGCAAAGCGGCGCTGATGGTTACATCTCGAAACCTGTTGTCGATCACCAACAGTTTGTCGATCAGATTTTGGCACTACTACCAAAATCATCAGAGTAAATGTAATTCAATAAGCAGCAGCCGTCTATCAAACATGTTAGACGACTGCTGCTATTTAGTATATACGTACTACGAAAATATTCCTCTCTTTCTACCGCAGCGCATCACTCGGATGTTGCTGGCGGCTGGAATGAATCCGAGAGAGTTCGAGGAATTTTTTCGTGTCCGATAGCAGGCGATTTCCCCAAAGATTTTCTTTCAGGAATTTTAAATCACCATAGCGATCGTCAATCCGGAGAGCAGATTCTCCTAGCGCTAGACCTTTTTCGCGATCGCCTTTGGCATATAAAGCAACTCCCATTGCTAACATTGGTTCAGCCGCTTGCCGATCTAAAGCTACAGCACCTTGCCATTGTTTAATCGCGCCGGTTACATCACCCTGTTCGTATTTGACTAAGCCAATATTGTTAATTGCTGGCCAGAATTTTTTCTCTTTGGTGACTGCTTGATTATACTGAGCGATCGCGTCAGTCAATCGTCCTAGTTTATAATAAGCGTTGCCCAAATCAAATAACCCTTCAGGATCGTTAGGTTTCAACTTCAACCCAGCTTGTAAATGCGTCACAGCGGCTTGGTATTTTTCCTGCTGAAAACTTGCCGAACCTAAAGCAAACAACACATCTCCATTTTTTGGATTGAGTGTTTGTGCCTTTTGCAACGAAACCACAGCTTGATCGAATTGCTTATTTTGCAAATACAATCCACCTAATAAAAACCAAACTTGATCGCTTTTGGGCGCTAGTTGAGTTGCTAGTTGTGCTCGTGGTAAAGCTAAATCATACTGTTGGAACTGCGCTAGCTGAGCAGCCTCCTGTGCCAAACTCAACCCCTGCTTTTCCAACTGAGACGGATCTAGTTGCAGTGTATGGGGGATTAATGCCTGTGCATGAGCAGGGCAAGACACGCTCCACAATGGAATGGCAACTAATAATGAAATCAAACGCATGCATTTTGGCACAGTAACGCCTCTAAGCCTTCTTATTAAACAATCTTTCAGCTAGCTTAAACCATAGTCGATTATAAAGGGGGAGTGGGAGAGTACACTTGACGATCGCTAAAAAAACAATTAAATTAATAAGTAACCACTTACTTATATATGGCTCGGACACCCAAAATTACCAACCAGCAGATTTTATCGGCGGCGCGTGAAGTCTTTCTCGAAAAAGGTTTCGGCGGTTCAACTTTAGAAATAGCCCAGAGAGCAAATATTTCGGAAGCGTCGATTTTCAAGCGCTTCTCCACCAAAGAGGAATTGTTCTTCACCGCAATGGGAATTCCGGAAACCCCAGCGTGGGTTAAAGATCTGGAAACTCTCTCTGGGATTGGGGATTTTCAGGAAAACATCACGAAAATCTGCCTAGAGATGCTGAAATTTTATCGCGAGGTGATGCCGCGACTAATGATGATCCGTTCCCGAGGTAATGTTATTCCCTTTGGCCCGGAACGAGCATCAAAGCCAATGCGCGATCTCAAGGCATTAGCTACTTTTTTAGAACGCGAGATTGAATTTGGTCGGCTGCGCCCATGCGATCCAAAAATCACCGCTCATATTTTACTTGGCTCGTTAATGAATTATATTTTTTTAGAACATCTAGATACTGATGTCAGTACGTCAACTGCTGACCCAGTATTTGTTCAAGGTCTGGTGGAAATTCTCGCTCAAGGAATTTTACCTGGACATAATTTAGCAGCCGAGCCATGTTTAAACACAGATTTATATCCATAATTCACCCAATTAGGTGAAGTAAGATTGTCAATTAAATAGTTAAAATTAAACTATTATTTATCTAAGTTTACAAAAATACATAGACTCTAATCTATGGTTAGCAAATATTTTTGATTATGCGATGTTTGATGGCAAAAAATTATGACAACCTATCTCCCAACCCCCGTGATTGATAAATTTAAAAAGTTTCCGCGTTGGCTCATCGGGCTTGTCGCCGCTGGTGCGATCATCGCACCCGTGACTTTTACATTAGTAAATCGCGGGGGGTCAAAAGCCGATGTGACTCAATTAACAGTGCCTGTAGAATCAAAAAATGTCACTTTGCGAATTACCGCCAGTGGCAAAGTACAGCCAATTTTGAGCGTCAACATTAGCCCGAAAAACCCCGGTATTTTGGAAAAACTGTACGTAGAGCAAGGAGATCGCGTTACCCAAGGGCAGATTATCGCCCGGATGAATAGTGCCGATGTCCAAGCCCAAATTTTGCAAAATCGCGGTACTGTGAGTCAAGCTCAAGCACAATTTGATCAAGCTCGCGCCGGGAATCGTCCTCAAGAAATTGCCCAAGCTAAATCGCGTTTAGCTCAGTCACAAGCACAACTAGACGCAGCCAAAGCCGGGAATCGTTCTCAGGACATTGGTCAAGCTCAAGCTCAAGTTGATTCTGCCAAAGCACAGGTAGTACTAACGAGTTCGCGGGTGACACGTTATCGGAATCTTGCCGGTCAAGGAGCAATTTCCCAAAACGATTTGGATCAATATACTAGTGAAAATAGCAGAGCCAGAGCCGCTTTAGAAGAAGCACAACGCCGTCTATCATTGCAGCAAAGCGGGACTCGGAGTGAAGAAATTGCTCAACGCGAAGCCGCAGTTGCCGAATCCCAAGCCGCACTCCAGTTGCTTGAAAAAGGTACTCGAAGTGAAGAAATTCGCGCTCGCCTGGGTGCTGTTACCTCAGCTCAAGGTCAGTTGCAGGCGCAGCAAGTGAAGTTAGAAGACACAATCATTCGCGCCCCTTTCACCGGCATTGTCACCCAAAGATACGCCACCATTGGCGCATTTGTGACTCCTACAACTTCTGCTTCTAGTAGTGCGTCCGCAACTTCTAGTTCGATTGTTGCCTTAGCCCGTGGTTTAGAAGTCCTAGCTAATGTCCCAGAAGTCGATATTAGTAAGATTAAAATCGGACAAGAGGTAGAAATCGTCGCTGATGCTTATCCCGATCGCATCTTTAAAGGACATGTTCGCCTGATTGCGCCCGAAGCCGTAATTGATCAAAATGTGACATCGTTTCAAGTCCGTGTGGCGATCGATACAGGTGAAGACTTACTGCGCTCAGGCTTAAATGTGAATCTGACCTTTTTGGGAGATGCAATTAAAGATACATTAGTTGTGCCAACAGTCGCAATTATTACGGAGAAGGGACAGACAGGTGTCTTACTGCCAGATGCAAACAATAAACCTCAGTTTCGCCCTGTGACAATTGGCACGTCGATTAAAGACCAAACACAAATCTTGACAGGGGTGAAGGTAGGCGATCGCGTGTTTGTGAACCCACCAAAAGAATACACAATCCAAAAACAAAAAGAACAAAAAAAATGAACCCAGTAGAAAGCATTCAAATGGCCACCAAGACGCTCGTTTCTAACAAACTGCGAAGCGCTCTGACCATGCTGGGAATTGTCATCGGTAATGCTTCAGTCATTGCCATGATTGGGATTGGTCAAGGAGGGCAAAAATTTGTTTCGCGGCAGTTAGAATCCCTCGGACCAAACGTGCTATTCGTGCTTCCAGGTAACAGAGAAACTCAGCGCGTTTCCTTCAATGTGCCGAAAACTCTAGTCCTCGCAGATGCCGAAGCCATCGCCACCCAAGTCCCAACAGTCGCCGGAGTCACCGCCGAGTTGAATGGCAGACAAGTGGTGAACTACCGTAACAAAAATACAGACGTCAATATCGTCGGTACAACTCCCAGCTTTCTCGTCATCCGCAACTTTGACACCGCCAAAGGTCGATTCTTCACGGACATCGACATCAAGCGCAGTAACCAAGTGACGGTATTAGGTTCAGACTTGGCTACCAGACTCTTTGGCAATACCGACCCAGTTGGGGAACAGATCCGCATCCGAAATGCCAGATTTCAAATTGTGGGCGTGCTCGAATCTAAAGGCTCAAACCTTGGAGTCGATTATGATAGCGCTGTCTTAATCCCCGTGACAACAATGGCAAACCGAATTGTCGGCAGAACTTCTCCCTATGGTACCGAGTTAACTGCCATTGTCGCCTCAGCCAAAAATGATCAAAGCGTTGACGCCGCGACATTTCAAATTACTAATCTCCTGCGCCTGCGCCATAAACTTACCGGCGAAGACGACTTCACAATTCGCTCCCAAAAAGACGCCCTGCAAATCGTCGGTCAAATTACAGGTGCATTGACAATTATGCTAGCGGCGATCGCTGGTATTTCTCTCTTTGTCGGTGGCATCGGCATTATGAATATTATGCTAGTATCCGTCACCGAGCGCACTCAAGAAATCGGCTTGCGAAAAGCAATTGGCGCAACTCAACAAGACATTTTGCTGCAATTTATCATTGAAGCTGTGATCCTCTCTGCTGCTGGTGGCTTAGTTGGCACCGCCACGGGCGTGGGTGTAATCTTGCTAGTAGGCGCAGTCACTCCGCTCCAAGCCAGTATTTCCCCCATCGCCATTTGTGTCGCTGTCACCGTCTCCGGAGCAATTGGTTTATTCTTTGGCGTCGTTCCCGCCCGCCGCGCTGCCCAACTCGACCCCATCGTCGCCTTGCGAAGCGCTTAAAATAAAGATAAAAATATGGCAACGACAATTACCGACGACCGGATTCCCAATCCCATCCCCAAACCAGTAGTCATTCGCCTAGAAAACATTTTCAAAGTGTACGGCGCAGGCGAAACAGAAGTGCGAGCACTCAGTGATGTTAACTTAGTAGTTGACCAAGGCGAATATTGCTCAATCATGGGACCATCAGGTTCCGGTAAATCTACCGCCATGAACATCATCGGTTGCTTAGATCGTCCAACTGCGGGGCATTATTATCTAGACACCGTTGATGTTGCCCAATTAGCAGATGCTGACTTAGCCCACATCCGCAACAAAAAACTCGGCTTTGTGTTTCAACAATTTCACTTGTTACCACAATTGACAGCCTTGGAGAATGTTATTTTACCAATGGTCTACGCTAGTATTCCCAACGCCGAACGCCGCGAGCGCGCAGCTGATGCACTCACGCGTGTAGGTTTGGCAAATCGTCTCAATAATAAACCAAACCAACTTTCTGGTGGACAACAACAACGGGTAGCGATCGCTCGTGCTATTGTCAATCGCCCCGTTTTACTCCTCGCCGACGAACCAACCGGCGCTTTAGATTCACGGACAACTCATGAAGTCTTAGAAATCTTCGGCGAACTCAACAATAGTGGCATTACAGTGGTCATGGTTACACATGAACCAGAAGTCGCCCGCCAAACTAATCGCATTGTCTGGTTCCGCGACGGTCAAGTCATCCATTCTCATTTAACACCAGCAGAAATGAGTCAAGTGGCGGCGGCTTAAAAATGTCACGCCAATACGTAAAGGTATTTCTAAACGTTTTGGCGTGAGGTATCTTATTTAAAAACTAGATGTCTTCCCAGTTTGAGCTTGAGTCTCAATTGGTTTAATATTGGTATATCCCATTTCCCCGGCGATCGTGCGTAAGATGGAAATTTGTTCTTCAAAGTCAAGTGCTTCAATTTGTGAAAGTACTTGATTAATTGATTCGCTTGCTGGGTAATTATCGGGCATGCCAACTACTGTATCTCCCATTGCTTGCGCCCATGCATACCAAACCATTAATTGGTTGTTTTCTTTGAGAGCACCATAATCATGAGAGTATTCTGTATCTGCACAGTTTACAATCTGGCGCATAATTTCTAGCTGTTGTTGATCTGACATCTCATAAAAGTTTCCTAGCAGGAATGGTGCTAGTTCTGGTTCAGTAGCGGCGGGTGCGGCTGGGGTGACAGATTTACCCATTTTTTTGTATACCAAATAAAGCAAAGCCAATTTGGCATCAGTGTCTAGATTGTTAAAGACGTCTACAACATTTTGAGTTTCTGTGCTACGAGCTTGAGATTTTGTTTTATCATAACTTGCGGTCATAATTGATCTCCGATTGTGATTTAATTAACATTAATTAAGGCTTAACAGAGTTAGTGAATTTAATTCGCCCTCCAATAGAGGGAGTTTGGGAAAACTGCTCTGATACATTTTCTCTGTCTTTTAATAGAGGTAAGAAATCTATCTAAAGGTATCGAGAGCATAGGGATTGTTTTGGTAATATTGCCTAGTTAGTCTGAATTCAATCGGAGATGCTTATGTCTGAAGAGCAAATTAAACCCAATCCAATGGCAGCATCAACTCAAGATGGTCAGTTAGCTGCGGAAAATATGGCTACTGGTAAAGAAAAGTTACCAACTATTGACGTGGATGCGGATTACCAAGCAGCCCAACAATTTAATGTAAGTGATGTTGATCGCACGGGTGCGGGTGCGGGTGCAGCTGCAGCGGCTACAGCTCATAAGTTTGAAATGCATGAGCCAGAAACTACCAAGATGGTCGCAGAACCAACCAGCGATCCTCATGATTATTTGCAAATGGCGCACGATCTTACCGGCTCGAAGTCTGCTGCTGGTAATGTTAGTGATGATTTAGTCCATAAAGCTTTAGAAATGGGTGAAGCTGCAAAATAACTGAAATATTTGATTTGGATTAAGAAACAAGAATAAGAGTGAAGTTAGCCTTTTTCGATGATTTTTGAGAAAACAAATTTGGCTCTAAACGCTCTTGAGTCTTACCAAACAATTTTTTTAGCATTCACAAGCGATTACCTGAGACTACTAAGCACAGGATGAATTGTGGATGCTAAATTGTTGACTAGACAGCAATTAAGTCATACTGATAATAAACACACTCGGACATCCTCCCAGGTGTACAATGAGTCTCAAAATCACAGCCACAATTGAAGATTTGTACCGAGTTCCAGAAAATGGAAAAGCTGAGTTGGTAAATGGAGAACTAGTAATTATGGCAGCAACCGGGTTCTTACCTGGGTTTGCGGGAGGTGAAATTTACAGCAGTTTACGTGACTACTCTTTGGCAACTCGGCGCGGTTATGCACTACCCGATAATGTAGGGTATTTCGTCAATTTACCAGTCCGTCAAGGAGTCAGCGTCTGGTGGGAGTCTGTCAACGGTTGGCAGAAACTCATTACTGATTTACCCAAACGTGAGTCCTTTAGCCCTGATGCAGCTTTTTTTACAGGTACACTTCCGACCAATTTAGGTAAGTTTCTCCAAGGTGCGCCGATTTTGGCGGTAGAAGTCAGAAGCGAAAATGATTATGGAGAGACTGCTGAAAAAGAGATTGCGAAAAAGCGAGTAGATTACTTTGAAGCTGGGACTTTAGTAGTGTGGGATGTGGATGTACTCAGGGGAGAATTAATTAAGGTATACCGTGCGAGTGAACAGCGCAACCCTACAGTTTATCAGCGAGGAGAAATGGCAGAAGCTGAGCCGGCTTTGCCTGGATGGAGGACAGAGGTGGAGCGTTTGTTTCCACAAATTTGGCAGTGATTGCCTTCCCGCTCTCTTTTTTAAATGTATTACCGCTAATTCGCTTGATTGTTAATTTTTGTGCGTCCCACAATCCTCGGCTTTGATTGACTAGAGATGATCGATAATTTACAACGTTAAATATACAGAATCAAAAAAAGTTTATGCTGGAAAAATTAGCAAATACTGAATATCCGATTCATGAGGCGCTACAAGAGCGCTTTTCTCCTTTAGCTTTTGCGGAACAGTCGGTTGAGCCTGAGAAGTTAAAAAGTGTTTTAGAAGCCGCTCGCTGGGCAGCTTCCTCTTATAATGAACAACCTTGGAGTTTTATTGTCGCCACTAAGGAAAATCCGGAGCAATTCAATCGTCTGCTGAGTTGTTTGGCTGAAGGCAACCAGGAGTGGGCGAAAAATGCTCCTGTTTTGATGCTATCGGTGGCAAAACTGCACTTTGAAAAGAATGGCGTTGAAAATCGTCATGCCTTTCATGATGTAGGTCAAGCTGTGGCTAATTTGGCTATCCAGGCGACTGTGTTGGGTTTACGGTTGCATCAAATGGCAGGATTTGACGTGTCTAAAGCACGGGAACTGTTTAATATTCCGACAGAATACGAACCAGTAGCAGCAATAGCCCTTGGTTATCAGGGCGATCCGCAAAGTCTCCCGGAGAATCTCAAAGCACGAGAATTATCTCAGCGCAGTCGCAAACCAATAGAAAGCTTTGCTTTTACTGGTAGTTGGGGACAATCTTCCTTGAATCAATAGTCTGTTAGAAGTGCCAATACAATTGGCTCTTTAGTACTTGTTATGCTTAACTAATAGCTGTAATGCCAGTTTAGCAAGCATCTTACACGGAAATTCTTAAAGCTCCTAAATCCATAACCGGAACGTTTTATTAACTTGAGTTTGTTATTAATACCTTCAACAACACCACTAGTTGTTCTATTATCGAAGTAAGCAATTATCTCGTCAAACCAACGGATAATTGTATCGTTGCTTTTGGGAAAATACTTTTTGGCTTTTGATAGCCACATGCCCATTTTAAATACTGCGGTGTACCAATCAGTTTTTTTGTTATAGTTTTTTCTAAACTTTTCTTTGAGTTCATGCATTATTTTTAACGTAGGTGAGACACTTTTGACTTGAATAAGTTTGTCTTTTTGTAAGTCATTTAAATTTTCTTCATTTTTCAGTAAGACATATTTGCTCTTCATTATTCCGTCTAACACTTTCTGTTTTTCAGCTTTTTTTGAGGCTGATTTTGCTGCTTTCAATTCAATTATTGTTTGACGTTTTTCGCTTTTTCTCTGTCTATCTAGTTCCTGATTAATAATAGCCATAATGTGAAATCTGTCAGCAACTACTTGAACATTAGGCATTAACTCATTAACTATTGTTTTATAACCAATACAAAAATATATACTGACTTCTTTTATTTCTTCTAAGACCTCTGTCCCCCACTCTATAAGGGTTTCCTTGATTATTTCTTTTGTGCGTCCCTTCAGAATTGTAATTAGCCTAGATGTGTCTAAATCTACTAATACCGCACAGTAATTGCCTTTTCCTTTAACTAAAGCTATTTCATCAATTCCAAGCCTTTTTAACCCTACAGGCTTTGAATTTAATAATTCTTCAGATGCATCTTTTAGCATTCTTTCTATTTCTTCTGTTGTCACTATCCCCTTTGATGCAACACTGTGTATATCATTTTCCAGAACTTCTTGTATTGTTTGAGGAGCAAGTCTTTTTGTATAAGTTCTCTTCTTTCTAGCAAAATCCAACTCTTCACTAAATGGTTTTCGACACTTTTCGCATTTAAATTGTCGTCTATTTATTTCTAAAAATACTGGCTTTTCTCCAAACGGCAAGTCTTTAATAATATGTCGATGATTTTGATGCAATCTATGACTTGATGTACCACAAATAGGACAATTACTTTCTTTTAACCTCGATACGAGAGCGTAAAATTATTCCAATTCCATCATGAATTCGATGTGATATAACTTTTACATCCTTTAAATCAAGAAGATCTGATAAGATTTTAATATCTCTTTTAATGTTCATAATTTTAATTTTTGTCAAAAAAAAAGCAAGCTGTATCTATAGTTAACAATAAATACTCCTTGTGTGTCAACTACAGCAACGGCTCTAGAACCTTTTTGAAACAACTTTTAACATTTTTTTACTATTTAGACTATTAGTTAAGCATAAGAAGTACTGAAGAGCCATACAATTTGATTGAGCGTACTGGCTAAAATGAACATGGAATGAGGATTGCAAAAATAGCCCTCATTTATTTTATGAGTGCAATCACTTCTAACAGTTCGCTGGGGTGGTCAATGAGAAAGTCAGGATTTTCGGCTGCTAGGACTTCGCGGGAATTAAAACCCCAACTGACGGCGATGACTTTGACATGCGCTTTTTTGGTGGCTTCGATATCTCTGGTTTCATCGCCAATATAAATAACTTCCTCTGGCTGGAGATTTTCTTGTTTTAAAAAGTTATTGATAATTCTGGTTTTACCAAAAATAGTGATTCCTGAATGTATGAATTCAAATAAATCTTCTAGCTCATTTTTTTCTAAAAATGCTGTGACATTATCGGTTGAGTTAGAAGTGATAATTCCCAGTCTATGACCTTGATTGTTTAGCTCGATTAAAGCTTCTTTGATACCAGGAATTGTACTTAAGTGTTGAATTTGCTGTTTTAACTCGCTCTTAACTCTTTTGACCAAAAAAGGAATCTGTAAAAGAGAGATACCTGATTTCTTGATAATTTGCCTGGAGTTTAAATTTCTGAGTACGGCAAGTTCTTCGGGTGTGATTTGTTTAAAGTTAAACTTTACGGCTAAACTATTAGCTATAGTCACGAGTGCGTCAAGTGTGTCAGCAATCGTACCATCAAAATCAAAGATAATTACTTTTAAAGTCATGCGGCATTAAATTGAGCAGGTGTCAAGATTAGCACGAGCATTCCGCCGCAGCATCACAGGTTTAATTCGCCGTAATGCTGATGATGGAAATCGTTTATGCCAATCTTCCTCGGAAATTTCTGCTAAATCTGTCAACTTGGGTGCAATGTTGTCAGGATATGGCTGAAACTCTAACATATCAGTTGGTTGAGCAAAACGCTGATTCCACGGACAAACATCTTGGCAGATGTCGCAACCTGCAACCCAACCTTGTAAGTGAGGTGCAATAGCACTCGGCAGTTCAAGATCGCGATTCTCGATTGTATGATAGGCAATACAGCGATTAGCATCAACGACAAATGGTTGGGTAATTGCTTGGGTTGGACAAGCTTCTAAACAGCGAGTACATGTACCACAGTGTTGAGTATGAGGTGTGTCAGGCGTCAAGTCGAGATTTGTCAGCACTTCTCCTAAAAATACCCAAGAACCATATTCTCTCGTAATCAGATTCCCATTCTTGGCAATCCAACCAATTCCCGCGCGTTGCGCCCAGACTTTATCTTGAATTGGTCCTGTGTCAGCATAAGCCCGCGCTTGAATGCCTTCACCTTGACTGATTAGCCAAGACGATAGTGCTTTGAGTTTTTTGGACATGACTTTGTGATAGTCTCGTCCCCAGCCGTAGCGTGATATTTTGGCGTATTCTTTGCCTTCAGGTCGCGCGTCTGGTGTGTAGTAGTTGAGAGCTACACAAACTAGCGATCGCGCCAGTGGCATCACAGAGCGAATATCTTGCCGTTTAGGATTAGTCATCCATGCCATATCTGCTTGATAACCTAACGCCAGCCATGCTTGTAAATGCTGCGTCTCTGGCTGTGTCTGGTCTACAGTGGCAATCCCAACTTTGTGAAATCCTAACTCTAAGGCTTGTTGCTTTACTTGACTGCTGACTAAAGACACGGGA
>Ga0209512_1000269_pt1 | contig 98483 bp, 98 predicted proteins | sample frozenSSSSmetaG_FD_184142 | JGI IMG/M metagenome (GOLD analysis project Ga0209512, IMG submission 184142) | Glacier valley bacterial and archeal communities from Borup Fiord, Nunavut, Canada, to study Microbial Dark Matter (Phase II) -... | ecosystem: Environmental > Aquatic > Freshwater > Ice >...
TGAGACTTTACAAAACACGCGTGCCGTGAGGTCAGCGGCGCGATCGCTCTCGTTAATGGCGATTACTGACACCCACAATCATTATCAATTTGCTGGGGATGGAACTGCAGCTCACCCAAATTTATACAACCGGGATGTATTTACATTCCTCCCATTTCAAGTGAATGCTCATCGTTTTGTGATTCCTTATTATGTGATGACACGGGATGTGATGCAGGATTTACCACCGGAGGCGTACAAGGTGCAAATCCAGGGAATTAAAGGGATGAAAGCAGCGGTTACGGCTTACGATCCGCTGAATGACAAAAATGTCCCAGTGGTAATTGACAATCGCCAATCAGATAGGCTGTCTCTTCAACTTCCGGCGACGGATTATCCGTATTTGCTGACTATTGAGGAAGCCGACTTAGGCTAAGAGAACTTGGCGGACTTGATGTGCTACTTTATGCCAGTCAAAGTGGGCGGTGGCGTAGTCAACACAAGCTGATCTTGAGGGTATAGGCAATTTGCCTAAGAGTAAGTCGATTAAGCTGGCGGCGATGGCAGTTGCCTCACCAGAAGCAGTGATTAACTCTCTGGAAAATGGTGTTAAAATTTCTGGCATGCCGCCAACAGGAGTACAGACGGCGGGAGTGCCACAGGCGAGGGCTTCGACAATTGCGAGTCCAAATCCTTCTAAGGACTGGCTGGGCATGATCATTAAGTCAGCGGCTTGGTATGCTATCGGTAATTCATCATCTGGGAGGAAGCCAAGGAATTTCACGCGATCGCTCAATCCTAAGCTTTCAGCCTGCTGTTGTAGTGTGAGTTGGAGTGGTCCTTTCCCGGCGATGGCTAACCAAACATCGGGAATTCGCGGGACTACTAGGGCTAAAGCAGTCAATAATTTATCGATACCGACTCGATTAACTAAGCGCCGGGAAGTGAAGAGAATTGGGCGGTCTTGAGGCCAATTGAGTTTGCTGCGAGCTTCTTGACGTGATAAGTTTGGTTGAAATCGCTCTAGGTCAACTCCACCAGGAATCACATGAATTTTTGACCACGGAACTTGGTAGTTTGTCGCTAAAATCTGGCGGAAGGCTTGACTGAGAACAATGAAGCGATCGCAACGTTGATAAACGCGTTTTTCGACTAACTGTTTTTTGAGAAAAGTGCTGAGTTTGCCTACCCCTTCTTGCTGACTCTCTGATGCCCAAGGACCGTGAAAGTTAAAGGTGATCGGCACATCCTGAGGTAATAGATCTAAAATTGGCAAGCTATATAAAGCAAAATGTAAATTAATTGCATCAGGTTTGCCGACTCTGGTTTTGCGGAAGTTTGTGCGCGTCGCCCATAAGCGTGGCAGTATTGGACTCGCAGGATCTGCCAGATTGGTCAATTTAATCGGTAAATTTGGTTCGTTTTCTGGTATACCTACTCCGCACACTTCCACAGAGTCTTGGTACGCTAGTTTTCGAGTCAGGTCATAAATATACCGTTCCATGCCTCCGGGAGTTTTGGCAAACCAGCCTGAGCCTAGACAAAGTATCGATGCAGATGTTGAATTAATATGGGGAGGGTAATTTATCACCTTTGAGAGCCGCCTAATTTTCTTCAAGTATTCGTTGCTACTTAGAGTGGTTACTTATTCACTTCTGCTTTTCGCGTCATCGCTTAATTACTGGTATAAGATTGTTATTTCCTACTATTTTATGCTTTGTCTGCCGAATGATAGATACACCTGATGGAAAGAAAATACATTTAAAGCTTAATGAGTGCAGTATTGACTTGTGAATGTAAGAGTAGATGTACCTCTAAGGTAATGCTGGTCACTTAAATAACAACTAATTATAGCTACTCTTCACGCTTATTGAAGTTAAACTGAATGTCAAGCCCAGTTGAGCATTAATTGTATGTGTGGGTAACTGAAACCAAATACTTGTATGGGTTATAGTAAGGTTGCGATTTATTTTAACCTAACTATAAGCTGTTTTTAACTTTTTCGGCTCAACCGAGAGCTATTTATTTTTATACTGGCGCAGAATTGCCTTTATTTAAGGTAGGTTTGGGTAGTTGCCCGAAATACGATTTACAAGTTTTTTTAAGCTTCGCACCCCGATTGTCGCCCTCGCTCTCAGTAACTTTGGTGCAGTCAAGGAGTACATAAGCGAAATCTGGTTTTCTTGTGATTAAAAAATATTTTTTTATTCAGATACCTTTCTTGCCAATATTACTTGCAACTAAATTAGATTATCGTGTAATATTATACTGGTGATTCGCTGAAAAGGATTCACGTAAAGCTATAAAGTATACTAATGAAAAGACTGGAAAGATGTCCTGTTAGTATAAATTTTACACAAAATATATCAGCTAAACCAAAGCAGAAATAATGAATGCCAAAAAACTTCTCAAGCAAGCTCAAAAGTTAGTTCCGGAAACTTTGCTTGCTCGGTTACAGAAACTTCATTCTAACTTGTTATTTACTTTAATTTCGCGTCGGCATCAAGCGTTAGGCTGGAGTCTGAAGTCTGCGATGGTCTTTTCACCACATCAAGATGATGAAACCTTTGGCTGTGGGGGGATGATTGCTCTTAAACGCGCTCAGGGGATCGCGGTACAAGTGGTTTTTATCACAGACGGACAGGGTGATAACTTAAATCCGCAAATCGCCCAAATTCGCACCGATGAGGCTTTAACGGCTTTAAGAATTTTGGGAGTTGACCAGAGTCAAATTCACTTTTTAGCCAAGCCTGATGGAACTTTACAAGACTTACCGCTGTTAGAGCAGCAACAGTTAATCGAGCAGTTGGTCGATTTGTTAAAGTTGTATCAGCCACAAGAAGTTTACGTACCACATCGCCAAGACTGTCATTGCGATCATGAAGCTACTTATGAATTAGTTAGAAGTGCGCTGGCGAATTCTGAAGTCAAGGCTGAACTTTGGCAATATCCGATTTGGCTATTGTGGAGAGCGCCAATATTTATCATGCTTAAATTACAAGATCTGGCGACTGCACGTCTACTTTCTATTGACTCGGTGCGAGCAACAAAAAGTCAGGCGATTGCGGCTTATCGTTCTCAGATTCACAGCTTGCCTCAAGGCTTTGTGCAGCAGTTTTTAGGGAATGCTGAAGTTTTCTTTCCTGAAAAAACAGATTAGATAAAGAGTGCTTTTTGTGTAGAGTAAAAAAAATACTTGTATTTCCAAGTAAAAGACTGCTAAGAAAAATAAAAGTCTATCTTGTAGTTGATACTAAATAATTAATTGTATGAGAGAAAATTATAGCTATAGGGAAAATTAGATGCGTGTCCTGCATATTTTGAACGATATACGAGAAATTGGGAATGGAATCGTCAATATTGCGGTAGATCTCGCTTGTTTACAAGCAAAAGATCAGCATGAGGTTGCTGTTGCTTCGGCGGGCGGAGAATATGAAATATTACTGGCAAAGTATGGGATTAAGCATTATCAACTTGATCAATCAAGAAATCCAGTGAATTTGCTCTCCTCCGCTTTAAGTTATCGCGCCGTCGTGCAAAAGTTTCAACCTGATATCGTACATGCTCATATGATGACAGGTGTCTTAATCGCTTGGGCTTTTAGGAGAAATGCTGAGTATGTATTAGTTTCAACTGTGCATAATGAGTTTCAACGCAGCGCGATTTTGATGGGTTTGGCAGATCGAGTTATTGCTGTAAGTCAAGCCGTTGCTAACTCGATGATCCGCCGGGGGATACAAGCGCAAAAGTTACGGGTGGTACCAAATGGTGTATTGGGTAGTCCTCGCAGTCGCTCAATTCAAGATTATCAGCCTTTACCACTACACCGACCAGCTTTAGCGACTGTATCGGGAATGTACACACGCAAAGGTATTAGTGAATTAATTGCGGCTTTTGCGGAAGTTTCTGCAAAGTTTCCCCAATCTCATTTATATTTGGTGGGGAATGGTCCCGATATTTAAATATTTAAAGCACAAGTACAATATTTAGGATTAGGAGAACGCATTCATTTTGAAGGCTTTCAAGCCGAACCCCAACGCTATATGTTGGCAACTGACATATTTGTGTTGGCTTCACACTACGAGTCTTTTGGGTTAGTACTGACAGAAGCGCGTCAAGCAGGTTGCGCCATTATTGCCAGCGATGTAGACGGTATTCCTGAGACTTTAGATAATCGACAGGCGGGTATTTTGGTGCCCCCTAAAGATAGTAGTGCGCTGGCGGCGGCGATGGAGAAATTACTAAGTGACGACAAACTACTACAAAAGTGGAAGGATAAAGCGCAACAAAACTTAGAGAGATTTAGCGCCGCCCGGTTTAATCAGGAAACTCTGGCAGTATATCGTGAGTTAACTGCAAAATGCCGAGTCTAACGATTATACTAACTTTTGTTTATTTTAATTGTTTATCTAATTCCATTAGTGAGTTCATACTGGTGGTACTTTTTAGCTGCCATACCCATCCCCATAAACCCCCATAAAATCATTCCCGAAAGCCCTAGCATTGAGCTACCAAGAATTAGCTGTGAAAACATACCGAGACTGATTGCTCGGGCAGCATTAGCAAAAGAGTCGTTACGGCTTTGAGAACCTTGATATAAATTATATAAAATCAGGCTAATCCCTCCTAAGTAAGGGATAGCTCCAAACCAGCCTAGTGCGAAAAATGCATCGAGAATGCCGCTATCAAAGATAACTGGTTCTAATCGCCCGTTCTTCTCATTGACAATCCACGTACCACCAATGCCTTTTCCCAGTGGACTAGAAAGCGCTATGTTGAGGTTCCTATCATAAATCTGTGAGCGAGCCTGATAGCTATCATCTTTTTGAATATTCGTCACAGTTTGCAAACGAGCGTTGATGATATCAGAAAACGGTTTGATGATCGTTAATGGCGTTACACATAGCACCATAAGCATCAGTGTGATGATTAATCGCATCTGTAGCTTTGGTTTAAAAGTAGTCAGTAAGGCAAGTACCGCCACTGCCCAACCTCCCCAAGCTGAGCGTACTAAGCTGAGTAGAAATGAAGTGTAACCAACCACAATGGCGGGGACGCCTAAGGGATGTTTGCTATTGAATAACAACAGCAGTCCTGCCATAATCACGGTGGCAAACGGACCGGGCGAGTGCATTGTACTCCAAACACGAATTCCATATGGGATAGGACTTCCCATTGTTATAAGTGCGGTTTGAACTAACCAAAATCGATCCCACTCTGGTGCTATGATGTACTGCACTAATCCATAAGTACCCGTAATGATAGTGCTCCAAATAAATACTGTTTGAAAGTTTTGACGATAGTTTGGATAATTGCGCCAGTTCACAAATAGGTGGAAACCAAATAATATAGGAGCAATCCAGTCCAGCATGGTGCGGAAGACGACAATCGGTTGGAAGTTAACCAGTCCGATGAGAAACCCATAGAATACAGCGACAAATGCAAGAATAAAGGGTAAACCGCCCATGCGGTAAGATTTAGGTAGAGAGCGAAATAAAGTAGCAAATGTAATCATTGTGACTAAGAACGGCGCAACAAGAATCAAACCTTGTTGATCCCAGCCGTAACGATAATCAATATATCGCCGGATGATCGCAATGACAAACCAAAGCCACCAGGTAAAGCCAATGTAGAGGACGGGTGCTTTAATATACAGGAATATACCTACAATCAGACATGCCAAAGGAAAGACTGGACGCATAATACTACCAGCACCGCCAAAAATAAATGCAGATGCAAAAAGTATTAGCGCGCAGATTGCTAGCCACGCTAGGGTGGATTGCTGTTTTAGTGAAGTATCAGGTATGGGCGAATGGTGGAAAAATGATGTTTTATGATTCACTCAGCCTCTCCTGGCATAAAAGTTTTAGATTGAGAAACTATCTTCTGGGAGGGATTGCTCAGACCAGATGTTTGGCGATGGTGTTGCCATGTCCAAAAGCCTTGCCAACGTCCGTGTATGGAGGCTACCCACTTCTGCACCGCTAAACCTTTTTCACTCTTGAGTAATCTCAAGCACTGTGCAAAACCCAAAGCATCTCGTGTCCCTACGCAGATTGCCCAGATAAGAAATATCGCCCGTTTAACTGGTGGTAAGTATTCTAATAAAGTTAAAGTTTCGTTATGTACTGCGTTAATAAAGGCAAGCTGATTAAATTGCTGGCGTTGATCTTCGTCAAAACGTTGTGATAGATAGTGATTTACCGCCACTGCTGGATCGTAAATTAACTTCCACCCCCTCTGCCGCAATGCTAGACTAAATGCCAAATCATTATGTACCTGCGCTCCTGTACCTTGCAAGCGTTGATCGAAGCCAAGATTGACTAGGGCGCTGCGGCGAAAACTCATATTGGCTCCCTTAAGCACATCGACCTCGCGAGGCGAGCCTTCACCGATGTGATGATTGCCAGTTACCCGTCCGCACCATTGCACCCGACCCACAACCTGGCTCGCTCCTGGTAAAGTGCTCCTATCTTGTAGGGTTGTACCTAAATACATCCAGTCTCTACCACCAACACCACCTACGTGTTCATCCGCCAAGAAATGAGCTTCTATACGTGAGAGCCAATCAACATGCGGAGCAGCATCATCATCGGTGATTGAGACAATATCCCCCTGTGCCACATCAAGACCAGCATTGAGGGCTGCTACTTGCCCTGGAACTGTGACTGTCTCTGTGTATAGTGGCAAGGGAGCAAAATCAGATTTTTTTAGTAAATCCCAAGTTTCGGTGTCGATGTCGCGCACAACTACAACTACCTGATCGGCACTCCGAGTTTGCTGTATCAGTGCTTCCAGACAGCGCTTTAAATCTTGGGGACGGCGGTAGGTGGGGATCAGAACAGTAATGCTCATGGCAATCTTTAATTGGCAATGCTAACTACATGATTAGATTTAGTTGTGATTGGTGGGTCTGAATAAATCTCGGCAGGGGGATGTAACGTAGAGGTAACATTCTGCATTTCCCAAAGTTTAGCGTAACGAATGTATTCGCTAGTAGCGTGCAACATAGCATGAATTAGCCCTCGCGTACCTAGAAAAATACCACCTCTAGCAATGTAACACCATAAAAAGCGCAAGATAGTGCGGAGAAAAATTAAAAACCCGGAGGAGCGACAACCTGAGCGATCAAGCATCTCAGCTTCCATCGTGGCATAGCGATTGGTTGAGGTAATATACCCATCCATCATGTAAGCTCGCCAATGAATAAGAATGCCGTCCAAGGGAATGGCTTTTCCAGGGTGGATAATTCCCTCATGAACTATGATCGTTGGATCGAAAGCACTAGATCGCCGATTGAAAATCCGCAAAAATTTCAGCCGATTTTTCCGCCTAGAAGTGTTAGGAAGCAATATGCCGTAAAAGTCACCTCGTCTATTTACAGAGTAAGCATCGCGCTCATCCACTGGACCACTTATCGTTTCTTTGATGGAATGTGCTAATTCTGGTGTCACCAGCTCATCAGCATCCAGAAAAAACACCCAATCATTCTTTGCTAGCTCGCTCCCCCTATTTCGCTGAGCGGCGTATCCTAACCACTCTTGGTTGTAAACGTTAGCGCCCAGGGAAACTGCGATCTCTTTTGTTCTATCGGTACTGTCGGAGTCTAACACTAGTACTTCATCCGCCCAGAGAACGCTCTTGATACAGCGGCTGATGAATAGTTCCTCGTTTTTGGTCAAGATAATTACTGATATCGGTAACATGTTTGTTTGCTTTTGACGATATGTTGTCTTAGTTCTTAAAATTCATCATGGCGGCTCAAGACTTTTGTTCGCTAAAGTACTCTAAAGCTAGATAAGAATATACTATGCGAAACGTACTCGTTACTTTGAGGATACCTCTTACTCCTTCTACTTTGAAAGTGTGAAGTGTTGTATGTGCTGAGGCGACCGCTAGGAATAATAAAGCTTTTAATCTGTTTTTATCAGTTGAAAAGTAGTGTTTGAAGGTGACGTAAATTCTTGAGGCTTCGTGGTAAGGTTTATAAAAATCACGATTTATTATTGAAGGCAAGTGTAAATTTATCGCCTCTGGGCAAAGTACGATTTTGTAACCTTCTTTGACTGCTCGGGTTGTGAAATCTACTTCATCACAACCATAAACTAATTTTTCGTCAAACAAGACTTCTTGAAAGATATCTTTGGGAAAAACTGCGCTGTTAATCACGATAGTTTTCATTAATTCACCTTCCATATAAGGAATTTTTTGAAATCCTAGAAAGTCTGTGTTGCGTGCACACATTAACACTCCATGTTCTAGCTGTGAGCCTGTGAAAATAATTCTATCTATGTCATCTTCATTTTTTATGATGTTGTGTGATGCTTGAACAACTGTCTCCAAAAAATTTTCGGCTAAAACCGCGTCATCATCAATAAAAAGTACATGAGAACCTGTGACAGCTTTCAAAGCATTATTTCGATTTGCTCCTAAACCTCGTCGCGGACCAGGTAAATATTTGATATGGGGATAAGCAGATTGCATCAATATTTCTGTGTCGTTATTTGTACTGTCATCCGACACAATTATTTCAAATACTGGATAACTTGATTTAGGCAAAGAATCTAAAGCTAGCTTCAGGTTCTCTGGTCGATTGCGAGTGCAAATGCATACCGAAACATCAAACTTAAACATATTTTTATCTCCATAAATAGTGCAGTAGTGCCAATGGTTAAATTCTACTTGCTAATTGTTTCGGAGCGAAACTAATTAGAAGTGCCGCTATGGTTCGCAAATTAAATTTTTGTTGATTAATCGCACTCCAAAAATAAGGACGTGCTTCTGCTACGCGATTGGTTCTCATCAAGCCAATCCCCATAGTTGTGTGGGCGTGCAACCATTGTTGCCGAAAATATGGTAAAAATTCTTTTAGCCGCTCGTCTTGCATAAACCGCTCATAACAGAAAATTGCGGCTCTAGCTTTTCGGATTTTGGCTTCAGCATCTCGGCTGCCACTGAGCATCGTATCAGTTTGCGCGTGTACACGATATCGAGTCAGTCTTTCGGGACAATAATAGGCTCCCATACCGGAACGACAACTTTGGTATGCTAGGTATAAATCCCACATCCCGGCTATTTCAGTTGAGAATTCATCCCAGTTGATCGCAGCATTACGAATTACAGCAGCTATAGCTGGCGACACCGCTTGATCTACTAATGCTAGTTTATCAAACGGTTGATGAACTCCTGGCTGAAGATTGTACCGCTGGTAAAAATGGGTACATTTTTCAGTCTCCACCGGATCGATTTCCCCGACTGCATTGATGATATGATGATCGCAAAAAGCTACAGCCAAATGCGGATTGGCTTCTAATGGCGGCACTAGCTTTGCTAAAAAATTCTCCTCCCACATATCATCGTCTAGTAAACTAGCAACATATTTGCCTCTAGCTCTTTTAAAAGTATTGATAGTATTGGTTAGCATTCCCAGATTTGTGTCATTCCGAAAGAAGCGAATTCGGGAATCTCCAAACGATTCTACGATTGCTTGTGGATTTTCTGGACTGCAATTATCAGAAACGATAATTTCAATATTATGATAAGTTTGTTTAATTGCAGTTTTTAACGCTTGCTGGAGATATTCAAGGCGGTTATATGTAGGTGTGATTACACTTACTAAAGGCTGTTCAGTTTCTAACATTTTCTACTATCCTCATGCTGTACTAGGTGGTATTTCCAAAGATGACCGCGCAGTTCGAGTATTTCTTGATACTTGCCTTGTTCGACAATGCGTCCTTTTTCTAACACCACGACTTTATCAGCAGCCGCAATGGTAGAGAGTCGATGCGCGATCGCAATCACAGTTCGGCCGACAGAAAGTTTTTCAATCGAATCTTGAATCAATCGCTCAGAGACAGAATCTAAAGCCGCAGTCGCTTCATCCAAAATTAGAATTTCGGGGTTTCGCAGCAGCGCCCGCGCGATCGCTATCCGTTGACGTTGTCCACCTGATAATCTAACTCCTCTGTCTCCTAATTGGGTTGCAAAACCTTCAGGCATCTGTTCGATAAATTCCAAAGCATTAGCGAGTCTAGCAGCTTCTCTGATTTCAGCTTCTGTTGCCTCTGGTGTACCGTAAGCGATATTGTTCCACGCTGAAGTATTGAAAATAAATGTATCTTGACTGACTACAGCCATCTTGTTTCGCAGTGAGGTGATTTCAAACTGCTGAATATCAATTCCATCGAGCAGCACTTTTCCTTCTGTGCAGTCGTAAAATCGGGGAATGAGATCTGCTAAGGTGGTCTTACCAGCGCCCGACGATCCTACCAGTGCTGTCATCTTTCCTTGTTCGATGCTGAGCGTAATATCATTCAGCACTAAATTTACTCTATCGTAGGCAAAATCTACAGATACCAAGTCTATTGACCTTTTTAGACCCTGAAATGCTAGATTGCCGTTTTTAAAATAAGGTTTGCCTTGGGTTTTCAACAGGTCTTTAATATTTTCCATCGAGCCATGAAAAGTGCTGATAAATGCTCTCATCCCGTTGATATCTTGAATAATCGGGACGAGGCGAAACAGTACAAAGAAAAATGTTAAGAGTGAAGCAACTTGTAGCGTTCCATTCTTCACTAAAGTAGTGAAAGCAAACACAATCAGTCCGATTAAAGCCATCGTGAGTAATCCTTCGGCAAGCGGTCTCACTATTGCCCAAGCTAATACTACTTTATTTGAAGATTTTACTAATTTCTGACTTGCTTGGTAAAAACGCTTTCGCTCAAAGTCTTGAGTGGCGAATGAATTAACAGTGCGAATTCCATTAATAAACTCTATTGCTGTTGAGGTAAACTCACTGCTAGCATTTGATACCTCAAAACTACTTTCTCTGGCTCGGGCATTCAACGTTGATAATCCCACGCCTAATAAAGTAAATAATAATATGGAACAAATACTAAGTTGCCATGATATGAGTACTATTGATATTAAGTAAATAGCAACCGTCAAGAGTCTAGTAATAAAAAATGCTGTGCCGCCAAAAATCTGTTTTATCTTCTCAATTTCTGTTGTAATTGTATTGATTAGTTCCCCAGAACGAGTGACAGCGAAGTAGGAGAGCGAAAATGATTGCAATTGATCAAAAGCCTGTTTACGTAAGCGATCCATTAATTGGATTTGAGCAAACTCAGTATAAACGTTCCCATAATAGTTGAAAGCTGCACGCATCCAGGTACTTAAAACAATTAGAGCAGATACGCGATATAAACGAGTAGTTGCTGATAAATTAGTTCCTAAAAGCGCAACGTCGAACCAACCTATCCCCGTGTGCATTGGTTTGGCATTTGGCGTTGTCAAACTTTGCAAAAATGAGAGTAAAAAACTAATGCTTATTCCCTCAAATATTGCTGCTAGGAATGAAAATAGTATGGCTAATATAGCAATTTTCTGAAAATGTTTAAATTCTCGTAAAACTAAGTAGTTATTCTTCCAAAAGCTAGTCGCTTTCATTAAATTCCGAAATGGAGCAAAAGATTTGAGAAGCATGGATATTTTCTAGGATTAGTGATGCAAAGCAGATGACCAGCAAAGAATACCGTGTAAATTAATCTGTCTCTTTACAAACCGGGGCTATCTAGATCTAATAGATTTGATGTTTCTACTTGCCAAGAACCGGCAATGCCAGGTAACATATTAGACCGCTTTAATTCTATGTGGCTACACCCGACAATATTTTTGAGGTCTAAGCAACGAGGACCAAATAAACTCATTTCTCCTCGCACTACATTCAAAAGTTGTGGAAGCGAGTTAGCACCAGATTTGTAAATCCATTTAGTAAGCAATGTGGATTTGACATCGTCAGTCCATTCGACATAGGCGGTTGTCTGTTCTTGTCGTAAATTCAGATTTGCTTTTGCCGGTCGAAATGTAAAAGTTCGGAAGAGTTTACCTCGCTCTCCTAGATGCCATTCCCGACAAAATAACGGCTCTTCAGAGTTGAGACGAGTGTAGATAATTAAGAAAATCATAAATGGACTGAATACAACCAGCAATAGGCAGGCAGCGATCGCGTTTACCAATCGCTTGAACCATTTAATCATTGGACTGTCGGTTTGTGAACAAGCCGCAGGTACGCGGACATAAGATACCTTATTCGCTTGTTCGCACGCATCTGCCCAAAGTAGGAGTTTGGCTTCTCCAACACGCGGATCGATGCGAACCAATTTGACGGGAGAGCATTTTAAGCAATCCACCAAATGTTGCTGATTCTCTGGTGCTGGCAAATATTTTGGCTTGGCATGTTGTAGGCTAGATTTGACTAACAACTGCCCACATCGCCATTCCAGTAAGCATTGCCCAAAGTGCTGATCTTGTTTCTCAACCACGATTGAGGACTTTGATAAAGGCGGAACTATTGACTTTGTCATATCGGTTTCCACTTCTTTAATTGGTAGATGGCACTAAAGCCAAAAATGGATTATCTTGAAATGTTTTGAGCGTAAGTGCTAAGCTACTTTTCAGATGGCACATAAACTTAATTGCTTTGCTCTTATTCTCCAAAAATGCTTTATTCAAATTTTTTATTTTTTTGGGCGTCAATCACCCGCAAAAGCTTATAGAATAATCACACAGATGGTTCAGTTCTTGAACTCTGCTTTTCGGAAATCTTATTTTTAAAGAAATAGAGACAATACGGAAAACTTCGTATTTTGGTAAACTAACCGATGCAGTCGATTCGGCGTTGGTAAGTTTAATCTCTGTAGCGCATAAATTTAACTCAACAACCCAAACTCAGGGAGGTCAAATAATAATTTAGACTATAACATATATGATAAACAGTTTCCGTAGAAATGACTAACGTTAAAATCGAGTCTTTACTTATTCTTTAAAGAGTTGGGAGATTTTGGTGAGAATTATTAAGTTTTGATGAAGTGCAATTAAAGTTAGTATACTGTGTTTCTTATTGACGGAGATTTGCACTCAGTAAATATAAAGAAATGTACGTTATTAAATTTGACAAAAATAAGTAAACCTGAATACTGTTAGTCCCATTTAAACATGCATTTTGAGTAACAAGACGGATAAACCTAGACAGCAAAAATTAATTCCAGTAGATCAGCACCCTAATATCTTCTCTTTTCTGAAATCGACTTAATTAGATTGAGCGGTTAAAATCATGAAACCAAGTGAGCGAAATAATTACTCGTTACACTTCTGCACTTTGTTTGAGCGCTCTTTGCTCTCTCACGTCAGGTATGTAATGTGTCCCACCTTCACCACCATTGGCGACAACCCCAATTAAATTTAACTTGCTCAACATGGATGTAGCTTGAGTGATCTCGGTGCGAGTTACCCGACCAACATCAGCCACAAGCACTACACCAGCACAATACGATGCGGTGAGGATTGCATCCACCAAGCCCAATACTGGCGGAGCATCTAAAATCACTAAGTCGTAATTCTGCTCAAAAGCTGCCATTAACTGTCCCATGCGTGGGGAACTCAATAAATTTGCTGGGTCAGTCGGGATTGGTCCAGAGGTCAAAATATCAATGAAAGCTGAGCCTGATGATTGAATCCCTAGTTGGTTGGGAATAGTAGAGTCACTTGACAATAAACTTGACAATCCTTCCTCATTTGGAAGATTGAGGTGTTTGTGCAAAGAGGGATGGCGTAAATCCGCATCAATCAGCAGTACCCGCTTATGTAGCCGCACAGCACTAATTGCTAAACCTAAGGCAAGGTTTGACTTACTCTCACTTGGCAAAGCCGCAGTGATCATTAATGATTTCAATGTCGAAACCGAACTGAGAAGTTCGATATTCTTGTAAATTAAATCCATCGCCTCCCAGGATGAGGGCCAATTGAGAACTTGAACTGTCCAAGGAGCAAGCACCTTTGGTTTACCAAAAGGCAACTTAATCACGGCTTCTGAGGCTTTGGTTCTATCGGGTGACAATTTGGCAGTTGTTCCCAACAATGGAAGTGCAACCTGTCTTTCCAATTCGGCTGTAGTATGAACCGCATCATCAGCAGATTCTCGCAGGAACGCCGCCACAGCACCCAACATTAACCCAGCAACAGCACCTAATAACAGGTTTTGCTGCAGGTTAGGTCCAGTTTTTCCACCCAATTGCGGTTCTTCGACAATTTGCCAATCAAATCCACCTCTAGCAATTTCTAAACTCAATTGCTGCTTAGCTTTCATTAGCTGCTGTAGTGTCTCGCGTTTGAGTAGAACGGCTGGTTCTAGGCGACCGTACTCTGCAAGTAGTGCTGGAAATAGTTTGAGTTGCGAACGAATTTGTTGTTCTTTTTGGGAGAGGACGCGATCGCGGGCAATCGCTGCGCTCATATTTGTTTGAGCTTCGGCTAGTTGGCTGGCAAGATTAATATCAACTTGACCGAGTTGTCCTTCGACTAAGGGGTTATCTGTGGTAGCTTTTTCCGCAGCTGGATCTTGACCTAAAGTCCGTCCCACCTCTTGTTTTAACAAAGCTAGCTGACTTTGGCGTTGGTCAAGCAAGTCGCGTACTTTTGAGCTTTGATCAGTGAATTTTACCCGTGCTTGAGCCAGAGCTAATTCAGTCTTTTGGACTTCGTTGAGTAATGATTGATAGCGAGTGGATTGACTTAACCGTGAAGCGACGAGAGCTTTTTTCGGACTGCGATTAAGTTGTTGTTGCAACGAGATAAATCGAGCTTGGGCATCATTATACTGAGTCCGAATTAATCTTTGTTCTTGCTCTATATTACCTAAAGTTTGAATTAAAGTGTTGGCTTGCGACTCAGGTTGAATTAAATTTTGAGTTTTGCGAAAGCGCTCTAAATTTGATTCAGCTTGAGCTACACTCTCTTGTAATGTCGGGATCTGTTTATTAATAAAGTCGAGACCTTTCGTTAACCGGATTTCTTGTTGTTTGCGGTTGTCATCCAGGTAAACTTGCTGCATCGCCTTGAGGACTGCTTGGGTTTTTACCGGGTCGTTAGTGGTGTAATCGGCTTGGAAGATTTTTGTCGCCGCTTTGGAATCATCCGAAGTCACTTGGGTCAAGACAATACTTTTTTTGAGATCACTGACACTTATGTCTGGATATTGAGCACGCAGTTTGTTAACTGCTTTTTGTAACAAATCCGAGCGACGCATCAGGCTCAGTTGAGTTATCGGGTCTACTTCAACGTTAGCATCAGCATATTGTTTGCCGCTATTGACCTCTGTTTCTTTTTTGCCTTGATAATTAGGCTCTACTAACAGTTGAAGAGTGCTTTTATAGGTGGGTTTTGTCTTCTGAGTGTAGACAGCAGCTAAGACTAAAGCTAGACAAAATACACTTAAAAACCACCATTTCCTACGTAGTAATACGGCGAAAATTTGTCCGTATCCTGCATCTGTTTCTGTATCTGGATGAAAATTAGTTTGCAACACTTGTCAATTTCCTCAGACTCAAGATAACTTTTATGATCGACGTAGTTACCAACCTTCGTCAATGATCTGCTCTACCTGATGAAAAAATACGCTTTCCGAAAAATGATTGACAGCATGATCACGGATTTCTTGATAGTCCCAAGATGTCTCTGACGCCGTAGCTAAGGCAACCGACAATGATTCCGGTGTTTGCCGCCCAAAAAATACTCCTGTCTTCCCTGGTATTTGAGTATCTAAAACCCCACCGGCTCCATAGGCGATGACTGGTGTACCGCTAGCATTCGCTTCGACAGGGACTAGTCCGTAGTCTTCTAAAGCCGCGACAATCACAGATTTGGCGTTGGAAAATAACTCTTTACGTTCGCTGTCGGTCACTTGCCCTAAAAATTTAATATTTGGTAATGCTTTTGCCTGGAGACGCTCGCGCTCTGGCCCATCCCCAGAAATCCATAAGGTTTTACCTAGCCAATTAAACGCTTCTACAACTATATCTAACCTTTTATAACTGATCATCCGTGCTGATGCTAGATAGTAATCACTTTTACAATCGGAAAAAATAAATTTACTGGTATCAATTGGATAGTTGATCGTAATGGCTGGTTTACCGTAAATTTTCTCAATCCGCTCTCTGACAACGCTAGAGTTAGCAATGTAAAGGTCTGGTTCTTGAGCGTAGTTTAAGTCAACCTTCCGCATGAAAGCAAAAATTTGTTCGATCGCTGGGGCAAAATATTTATAATCTTCATATTCCCGCAGATAAGTTTCCGTATCCCACAAAAATCTGGTGACATTGTGACAAAAGCAAATGTGCCGCGCTTGGGGATTTTTGCGTACCGCTTTGGCGAAACTAGTGCTACTACTGATAATTAAATCGTAGGCTTGCAAATTCAGCGCCCGAAAAGCCGGAAAATAAAAAGGAGCCATGAGCCGGAAATTTTTGGCAGCTCCGGGAATTTTTTGGAGTATGGTTGTTTGAACTAAGCGATCGCTCAGATCGATAGTCCGCTCTGGGTCGTACAAAGAAGTAAAAATATCAGCATTGGGGTAGTGTTGACACAGCAGTTCAAATACACGTTCCGCCCCGCCGCGTTGGGTTAAATAATCATGGACTAAAGCAATTTTCATGATATTTTTTTACTTACTTATAAAAAATACGTTTTGGTACTTGCCGCTATCTGATAAATAAATAGTTTATTATTTACCTATGATAGTCGTATTTTCTATCTTTATCTACTTTATGTAACAGACAATTAACATAATTAAATTCTGAAAACTATGAGTGAGTAGCGAAAAATTAAAAAAGGTAAGGGCACAACAATCTGGTACCCCTACGTGTACTTAAAGCTACTACTATTTGCGACTTAAGTTACCAAGAACTCGTAAAGTTAACTAACAGCTAATAAAGGTTTTGACTTAGCAAAATAAGCATTTTGCTCAGCACGGAGTTTATCTGATAGTCTGCCTACAGGTAGTTCCACATCGTCGTAAGTGAGAACGCGATCGCGGGGAATATCTCGTTTGAGACGACATCCTTCAGCTAAACCCATTGGCAAGAGATTTTGCTCAGTCACAATTTCTGACTTTTCACATTGTCCGTAAGTCATGTAATAACCAATGGGATCGATGGTCTCACCGGCTTTTAAATCAATTTTGGCAGTAGCAATCACATCGACTAAGGGACCCGCCAAAGGTGCTAAAACATAATCTTGAAACAAAACTGCTCGCGCTACAGAGATGGGTACTTCAAAGTGACAGAGGTGATAAGGAGTATAGAAACTATACAGTGGTCCTTCGCCTAACTTATACAAGTTAAGATAATGACATTGTTTTGGGTCGTTGTGGGTTCCATAAACGAATACGCCAGGACCGGGCTGAGCACCAACAACATAATCTACAATCCCGCCCAATTCTTGGAGTTGAGCAACATCATACATGTGCGTCATCTGATCCACATGACCTTTGAAGTCATATCCCAGCATGCCGCGTTTGGCGATAGTCATACCTGTTCCATTGGCAACAATCGCTTGCTCAAAGGAAATTTTCGTCCCATCGGCGAAACTTGTCACCATATGAGCTTTTTGTCCCCAACGCTGGGCAAAAGATTCTTGAGTTGTGGGATTGCGATATGGGTCTTGCAGTCCTTTAATATTGCCGCACAATAAGGGAGTGACACCAATACTTTTGACAAAGCGATAGAGGTTCATTTGCACCCCTGGTTGATCGCCATCACAAGCACTGAGGATAACGCCTGCTTGGTCAGCATAGATTTTCAGGATTGGTCCAATCGTCCCGTCGAGTTCGGCATCCATCATGATCACATGCTTGCGATGCGCTAAAGCTTCCATAATCACCGTTGCGCCAAACTCGACTGCGCCGGTAACTTCAATTAAAGCCTCAATCCCATTGGCTTGACACAGTAACATCGGATCTTCAGTTACTGCGTATTTGCCGCTCTTGATCGCGTCTTCTAACTGAGTCAAAGTGGAGACAACTTGAAAATCTGTAATTCCGGCTTCTATATAGGCGCGTTTTGCTGCATCCAGATGACGATTAGAGATCGCCACTAATTCCATTCCCGGAACTGAATTAGCAATTTGATTTGCAATTCCCCGACCCATAAAACCCGCACCAATCATCCCTACTTTAATCGGTTTGCCAGCTTCAGCACGGGCTTGAAGTGCGCGATCAACAATAATCATTTGTAAACTCCTGTTAAAACTTGTTGTTTGTGGTGAGTATTCACTGTTTGAGTTGGCTGTATTTTTTGGTTGTGATTCACTCCTTTCTTCAATCAACTATACCCCGATGAATTAATAAGTGCTGGGGACACCCACTAACATCGATTTAAACAACGGCCAATTGATGTCTTTCTCCGAAATCTCCGTCACAGCTAGCGGCCATTCAATGTTAAAAAATGGGTCATTGTAGTGGAGACCATGCTCATATCCAGGAGTATAAAACTCACCAACTTGATAAACAACCTCAGCCCCATCTGTAAGTGCTTGATAGCCGTGAGCAAACATTTCGGGAATGTATAAGGCGCGGTGGTTGAGGGCGGACAATTCTACACCAAAGTGTGATAGAAATGTTGGGGATTCAGGTCGCATATCAATAATGACGTCATAGATAGCGCCTTGAGTACAGCGAACTAATTTAGTTTCCGCCGCTGGATTCGTTTGATAGTGCATTCCCCGAAGTGTACCTTTTTTGTAGTTAAATGACAGGTTGCACTGAGCTACGACAGGCTTTAAACCATGTTGTGCGAATTCTTGAGCGCAAAAAGTTCTGGCAAAAAAACCTCGGTGGTCGGGTTTTTCTTCTAAATCAATGATGAAAGCGTCTTTCAGTTCGGTTTCTGAGAAAATCATGGTTCACCTCAATGGATATTTGATTCTGATCTGTTCTAAGTGAGTTTTTATTTCCGCAATTTATAAGTAATTTGCCAATAGATAAGTCGCAACAAAGAAGTTAAATTACGCGGCACATCTTCAAACAGACCATGAACGGATGCGACATCACTTAAATAAACAATAATGAAGAAAAGTAAGCATAGTCCCCATCACCAGTTCGGCAAATGTTTGATTTAGAATGCTATCACAAAAACGACAGTTGTCTTTCATATTAAAGATGCTTTTTATTTAGTCCAGAAGAAATCTTGATCGATTTGTTGAGTGCGAATCAGGTACTCTAGCTGCTTCAAGCGCGTAAACCCACGAGAAGTAAAGGTGTCTTCACTCATCTCTATTTGCTGGAAGATATTTAGCAGTTGTTCCGCACCGCGTTGAGCATTCCACTCACACTTAAATCCCGGTAAAATCGTGTTGATTTTCGTAAAGGATACGCGGTAACTGCGATTGTCTGAACCATTTTCGCCAAAGCTCAATTTACAGCCGGGGAATACTTGGGCAATAATCTCGGCAATTTCTTTGACGCGATAGTTGTTGGCGGTATCTCCCACGTTAAAAATTTGGTTGTGGATGATGTCGCGCGGTGCTTCGAGGGCGCAAACAATGCCTTTGCAAATATCTAAGGCGTGGACTAAAGGTCGCCAAGGTGTACCGTCACTAGTCATTTTGATTTCTTTTGTGGTCCACGCTAAGCCAGACAAGTTGTTTAAAACAATGTCAAAGCGCATTCTTGGGGAAGCACCAAAGGCTGTAGCATTCCGCATGAAGGTGGGGGAGAAGTCATCGTCAGCTAGAGGTTGGACATCTCTTTCGACTAAAGTTTTGCATTCGGCGTAGGCTGTTTGGGGATTTACCGGCGATTCTTCGGTAATATCCTCGGCTGTGGCGACGCCATACACACTACATGAAGACATATAAACGAAGCGCCGGACACCAGCGGCTTTTGCCATCTTTGCCAGACGTACTGAACCATGATGGTTGATGTCGTAGGTGATTGTTGGTGAGAGTTGTCCGGTGGGGTCGTTGGACAATTCTGCCATGTGGACAATCGCGTCTATACCTTGTAAATCTTCGGTGGTGATGTTGCGGATGTCTTTGTTTAGGGTTTTGGCTGTAAGTTCTGTACCGTTATATAACCAGCCTACTTTGTAGTAACCTGTATCGACGCCTAATACTTCATGTCCCCTTTCCATTAATAAGGGGGGTAATAAGGAGCCAAGATAGCCTTCTGTGCCAGTTACTAATACTTTCATTGTTTACCTATCCTATGTTTTGTTTGTGACACTATTTACGTTGCGATACCTTCACTTCTTACACCAACGGCAACTAAGTAGGGAGGAATTAGATTCACAACTACACCCGAGACGATGACACTTTTTTTGCACTTCAAGTTTAATTAGCAACAGATACTGGTAGCTGAAAATCAACTTTGTTGCTGATTTGTTCCACGATCGCTTTACCAATTTCAATGGAACTCGTGGCGGCGGGACTTGGCGCATTGCAAACATGTACCGAATTTTTACCGGATACAATCAAGAAATCGTCCACAAGTTTACCGTCATTCATCAAGGCTTGAGCACGAACTCCGGCGTGGGTGGGGACTAAGTCTGCTGCTTGCACTTCGGGAATCAGTTTTTGCAGACTTTTGACAAAAGCCGCTTTGCTGAATGAACGAATAATTTCTTGGATACCGTCGCTTCCGTGTTTGGCTGCTAGTTTCCAGAAACCGGGATATGTCATGACTTCGGCGAAATCACGCAAGTCGAAATCTGTTTTTTTATAGCCTTCTCGCTTTAGACTCAAAACTGCATTCGGTCCGGCGTGGACACTTCCATCAATCATCCGGGTAAAGTGAACTCCCAAAAAGGGAAAGTCTGGGTTGGGAACTGGATATATTAGGGTCTTGACTAAATAACGTTTTTCTGGTACAAGTTCGTAATACTCGCCTCGGAAAGGGACAATTTTTGCTTGTGGGTCTACTTGACCGAGTAAAGCAATGCGATCGCTATGCAATCCGGCGCAGTTAATTACAGTCCGAGTCTCAAAGTTACCATTGTTTGTTTCTAGTACCTGAGAGTTATCACTGGTAACTATTTTGAGCACTTTTGTGTTCAGACGCAGTAATCCTCCTTGTTCTTGGATGATATCTGCGTACTTTAAACACACTTGTTTGTAGTTAGCGATACCAGTTGAGTAAACTTTGATGCCGGCAATGCAGCTGACATGCGGTTCAACTTCTCTAACTTCTTCAGCACTAATTTTTTTAACTTTTAAGCCGTTTTGCAAACCCCGCAAGTAAAGATTTTCCAATCTTGGCAATTCTGATTCATTTGTCGCGACAATTACCTTGCCGCAAACTTCGTAATCTAAGTTATGTAAAGCGCAAAAATCCACCATCGACTGGCTACCAGTCCGGCAAAATTCAGCTTTGAAACTCCCTGGTTTATAGTAAATCCCAGAATGGATGACACCACTGTTATTTCCAGTTTGGTGATAAGCCCACGTACTTTCTTTTTCGAGGACAACAATCCGGGCGTCAGGATAGCGGCGTCCCAAAGCCATACCTGTGGAGAGTCCGACAATTCCCCCGCCAATAATTGCAAAATCATACATTGGTATCATGCCCCCGAAAACTACAATAAATTATTAATATTAGATAGGCACTCAGTGCCTTCATCAACACGTCTACACCTTGGCTGTAGAATATTCCTGATTTTTTCCCGATTTTGTAGCTTAATTTACCAAACCTTCCAAGGAGCCTGACGTTTTTTCCAGAGTTCCTCTAAATAGTTTTTATCGCGCAGTGTATCCATCGGTTGCCAAAAACCGTGATGTTTGTAAGCCGATAGCTGTTCTCTGTCAGCGAGCTTTTCTAGCGGTTCTTTTTCCCAAACTGTGGCGTCATCAGCGATTAAGTCAATGACTTCGGGTTCCAGGACAAAATAACCGCCATTAATCCATGCCCCATCACCTTCGGGTTTTTCTTGAAAACTGGTTATTTTAGTTTGGTTGTGTTCGAGAACAATAGCGCCAAAGCGTCCTGGAGGTTGGGCGGCAGTGAGTGTGCCTAAAGTTTTTTGTTGTTGATGGAATTCAATCAGTTTGGTAATATCGACATTGCTGACACCATCACCGTAGGTGAAGCAAAATGTCTCATCACCGATATGTTCTCTGACACGCTTTAAACGTCCGCCTGTCATTGTGCTATCACCAGTGTCTACTAAGGTGACACGCCAAGGTTCGGCGTAACCACAATGTACGCTCATCTGGTTAGACCGCATATCAAAGGTAACGTCTGACATATGTAAGAAGTAATTAGCAAAATACTCCTTAATTACGTAGCCTTTGTAACCACAACAAATAATAAATTCGTTGATTCCGTGGGCGGAATAGATTTTCATAATGTGCCAAAGAATTGGCTTACCACCAATTTCCACCATTGGCTTGGGTCTGACGCTAGTTTCTTCACTAATGCGTGTCCCCAGCCCACCGGCTAAGATTACTGCTTTCATCAAGTTACCCCTTAATTTCCAAGCAGATGTATATTTGACTTTTTCTCTCAAGGCTTACAGAATTACCCAAAGAGGAAAAAGTTTTTATTTAATTTCTAAGTAATTACTCTAACCTCAAATGACTAAGGAAGTATGAAGGCAAGGTAAATATACGTTAAATGTATATGAAATAATTAAAAAGCGCACATTTTATAAAAAAACTTGCGAAAAGTAATCAGGGTAATTACTTGATTTATGATGAATGTTTGTTTAGAATTACTTATACATACTCAGTAGTGGCTCATAGTTTGGATTATGAGCCACTGCCGGTTAAGACTTAGCTTCCAAATACTTCTCGGGATTTTGCAAGAGCGCATCGCACTTGTTTTCAACGATGATACAGATATTACCGAGTGCTTGTTGGTAACTATCGAGATCTCGTTGTTCCAGGAAGAGTTTAGCGGCAGTTTTTAAATCAGCGATCGCTCCGTCATAGTCTCCTGACGATTTGTTGCTATCATACTGGGCGAGTTCATAGCGGACAATCCCTCGCTTCACATAAACTTTCGCCAGATGAGCATTCAGGCGCAGGGCTTGATTGAAGTCTTCCAGAGCTTGCCGGTATTCTTTGGTAAACTCAGTTTTGTATTTAGCAATTTCATAACGGACTACACCGCGCTGAAAGTAAGCTTCGGCTTTATCTGTGTTAAAATGTATGGCTTGGTTAAAGTCGTCAATTGCTTTCTTGTAATCCCGCTGGGAATCGCCGCTGTATTTAGCAATTTCGGAACGGACAATCCCTCGGCGAATATATGCTTCTGATTCTTCAGGGTTAAGTATTAAAGCATGATTAAAATCACTTAGGGCAAGATTATATTCTTTATCAGGATCGCCACTAGATTCGGCGAGGGTATAACGAATATTGCCGCGATTTACATAAGCCTTGACTTCACTAGGATTAATTTGCAAGGCTTTACCATAGTCGCGAATCGCGCCCTCGTAATCTTTAAGGTTGTAAAGAGCATTACCCCGATTAACATAAGCTTTCGCATATTCAGGGTTTTGCTTAATCGCTTCGGTAAACTTTTCTACAGCCTGATCGTAATCTCTAATTTTGTAAAAAGCATGACCTTGGGTATAGTTAGCCGCAAAATTAGTTTGATTGCTGTTTCCTGTTGTCACCATTTGTTGGGCGTAATTGGCTTGAGGAGACAAAAACGTACTGCTAAATTTCGTGACCGAGTCCACGTATCCCAGCACCACTAAAGCCAACACACCACAGAACACTGGGAGATACTTCTCTTTCAAAGCCAAAATTTGACGCACCTTTGTCGTCTTTACTGGCTGAAGATGTACCTGTGGATAGATGCGTCGAAGAGGAATCATTGATTTTCTTCGGTGCGGTTTGAGGTGTGTCCCCGCTTGAATTGCTGGGATTGAAGGAAAGGGATCTCTACCATCTAATTGCAAAGTACGACTACACCACGGGCATTTGTGCAGATGATTACCATAGCGATGTTGGCTATTATTTGCACAACTAACAAGACTATTTTCCGCTTCAGTTAACGCTGTCACCCAACTTTGAGCATCGGGTCTGAGGTGAGGATTTTGGTGACCTTCCTCAAAGCAACGGATAAATAGCTGTTGCAAACTCGGATGCAGTATTTCCCATTTCGGTGCTGTCGGGGTAGGAATATAGGGAACGCGGCGCTGTTTGCTGTAGGTGAAATGTCCATACTCAATCCGAGTTTCGTATGTTGGAGGCTCGCCCGCATCTGTATAAATGCCAGAAAATGGATGAGTCCCTTCCATCAGCAGCTGAAAAAGTAAGACCGCTAAGCCGAAAGAGTCGTGAGTCACCAAGCGATCGCAATCGGCGAAAGTGCGATCGTGTAATTCTGGCGGCGTAAATTCCGGTTTCCCCACCAAACAGCGGTGAAGAATATTTTTTTGCGGATCGGGAACTTGAAACGAGTCAGTATCGACAATTGTGACTAGTGCTGTATCGCTAACCAAGATATTCGATTCATTGACATCGCCGATGCAGTAACCCCCAGCATGCAAAGCCGCAAAAGCTGCAGCTAAATTGCGAGCCGTCCGGTGTAGATATTGATAATTAAATAAAGGACAATTTTGCCGCCGAGTTTTTGGGTTATAAAAGTCGATAATCGGTCGCATGTCGCGAATATGTGGCATTAAGAAGCCAACAATGCTATGATTACCATCGGCTGTCCACAACGCTTCCACAGGCCAAGCAATAGAGATATGCCCTAGCCCTGCTGTGGGGTTTTCTGGCGGTTTTGCCAACATGGCAATGATTTTATCACCATGTGATTCCGTGGGAGCGTGATAAATCTTCGCGACTAAAGTCTCGTCAGCTGGCACTGAATACACATGAGCCTCTCCACCCTGTCCGAGAACAGTGGAGAGGTCTAAATTAAATTCTAGGTTAGAAAGACGACGTTGAACTCGCATGGGAGATTAATGGCTTTTAGCATATGTTGATTTGTATACAGTAGATGTCTGGCTAATAGTACATACATGATTAATTACTTATATCAGCTAATAGTAGCGTCAAATCATCATCGGCGCGATCGCAGATGCGTTCTGAGCGCAAGAAGGAAACGAGCTGATTCACACCATCACTTTTATCATTGACATCAGAAATAAACTTAAACAACGGCGTGAAGAATGGTTGATGCGGCGTACCGCTATCCATATTCAAAGCCAGCATTTGTAGTCCATCGGTGAGCAAGGCAACATTGACAATTACTTGCCGTAATAACCGCAACTGAGCCGTATTAATTGCATCAGGCGAAACCAAGAAAGTTGTTTCGTTAATGTATTCGCCATTTTGCGGCTGAGTGAGAGCGAATACATTACCGGCAAAATCTTTCACAACGGCAACACCATCGCCAATCTGGGCTGCAGCAACCATTTCGGGAGTCGCAATCAGCACAATTAATGTGGTTGCTAAATCGTGAATCTGTTTTTCACAGGCGATAGCCTCTTCCATCACCGCTTGCTTGGCGGCAACTAAGGCTTCGATTAACAGTAATCTCACACTGGTATCATCATCCAAGATGCGTCGCGTGACGGTCCCGGCACAAATGTTGGCAACAGCCGTTTGCGCTGCCACAATTGCCCCAATTTTACCCATACTCGCACTGCCTGCACCATCAGCGATCGCCGCAATCAAAATGTTGTCTGGCAAAATCTGCCATGCGTGAGCATCTTGACACAACTGCTGCTTTTGTTGATGGCTCTTGCCACATACTGATGCTGCTACTACTCGCCACTGAGATGTCTGTTTTAAACTATTCATTAGTTATCTTGTCGCCGTCAAGCATTACTGTTCGGTCAAATAGATCCCCAACCAACAGGTGGTAATGCTACTTGCTCGTCCACTTTAGAATAAGACACGGCAGTCATGCTCGCTGATAACCACAAAAACATCTCCGTAAAGTTCAGCCCGTTCAACTTCAGAGGCGTCCGCACGGAGATTTGACTCAAACGTGTCATATTGGCATTTTCCACCCCGACTGTGAAAAAGGCAACTCGCTTATTCGCTTCATCATCGTGCAGGCGTCGAGTCGCTTGCTCAACTACTTGGTCTAACTCGCCTTGTGGTTCGCCATCTGTGATCATAAAGACCCACGGGCGATAATAAGCAATGCCATTGGTGCGATATTCAGATTTGCGAGCTTGCACCATGTCCAATGCTTTGTGAATTCCTGCACCCATATTGGTTAGACCATTGGCTGTCAGTCTCGGTGGCTCGAATTGGTCGGCAGTGACAAAGTTCTGGATGAGATTGATCTCGCTGTCAAAGGTAATTATTCCTACCTCGACCCGTCTCGCCGCCAGGGAGTTTTTCTTCAAATCATTCTTAAAACTCCAGAGTCCTTCGTTCAACGCTTCAATAGACCCTCCCTGCATTGAGCCAGATGTATCTATCAGTAATACACAGGGACATCTCGGTTCAGGATTCTCAGCAAATTCTACTATTTCGTCAAGTCTTAAGGTATCATTCATTACCGTTTACACTATACTTAGCTGTTAAACTATATTATCCTCATTCTAAAAAGTATATAATTTAGACCACTAATAAGGCTACATTGATTTTGTGAAGCTTCATCAGCTTAACTTTTATTTACGTAAATATCTCAGAATTTTAATTTAGTTGTCGGTCTGAGGAAATCTAACTAAAGACATACTTGATGTGAAGAAAGGTTTTCGCGCAGACTGCGGTCTGACTGTCATTAATATTTTCTCACGAAAATGTCAATGATATATTTTTATGATTATCTAAAATACTGGCAATAAAAATTTACATTAAATTTACACCGTACTCATTAGGTCTATACAAACATAACTGCCATCATCAGCTTAAAATGTAAAATCGTGATGACTAAAGGAACGCTCACTCATACCAATATTGTTTTGAGCACTAACTAAAATTACGAGTTAAATATAGATTAAGTGATTTTTAGATTTTCCGACCAATCCTGAAAATCTCAAACATTCACTCATACACTTACTAATTGTAGCTTTACATTAATTGTGGAAAACAATGGATAACCAGGGAAAGTTCAAAAACCTGCGACCGCTTTCACTGCTCACACATTTGTCTAATTGTTATGACAGCGTACATTTACAAGTGTCAAGCAATTCGGTCTCCTGGTCAATTTACTTAGACCAAGGAAAAGTAACTTACGCTACAAATTCTATCGATCCTTTTGATCGCCTAGAACGTCACCTGCGCCGTTTAAGCCAGCAAATCCCAAATTTGAACGGCGAGACGCGATCGCAATTGCGTCTACTGTTTGAAGCGGAGTCTGATCAAAGCATCGGCGAACCTGATTATCAGGCAATTTGCTGGTTAGTCAGTGAACAATATCTAAAAACGACCCAAGCCGCAATCTTAATCGAAGCCTTGGTGAAAGAAGTGATGGAATCATTTCTTTTAATTCAAGCAGGAACTTACAAATTAGGCAATAAACTGAATATTTTGCCAGAATTTTGCTCCTTAGAGTTACAACCTGTACTATCAGCTTGCGAACAGCGACTACAGCAGTGGCAATCCTTAGGTCCAGAAATTTCCTCTCCCTACCAGCGTCCATACTTTTTATTTCAAACTAAAACCCAGCAACAACAATTATCAGAAATTCAAAAAACATTACCTAACTGGATGAAGGGTTTTAGTATTCGTCATCTTGCCGTTCTCAGCGATCAAGATGAACTAGAACTAGCACAAAATTTATATCCTTATGTGCTTGAAGGATCTGTTTTATTACACGAAGCTGACCCTCCTTTTGACAGACTCCCAAAAACATTTGAGCCAAAAGCTGAGCTGCTGCCGATAGGATCATCAATACAAACAATCGCTCCTACTGCCAAGGAAGCCTTTAAAGCGATACCTGTACCTATACCTCCCACGACTACCAATCAAGGGACTGCAAGTGCGCTTAAAATCGCTCCTACCGAATCAGCACCACCAGCAAACAAAGCTGTTCAACGTCCAGCAATTAGTAATTATCCCCAAGAAAGCGCTGCGCCGAAACAGCCACCACGAACTACTCACAAAACTTATAAAATTGTTTGTGTCGATGATAGTCTAACCATGCTCAAAGAAATTAGCTATTTCTTAGAGGATGAAAGTTTTTCTGTTGTCACTATCAGCAATCCAATTAAAGCTTTGATGGGAATTATTCGCAGCCGTCCAGATTTAGTTTTACTGGATGTGAATATGGCAGGAATTGATGGCTATGAGTTATGTAGACTCTTACGCAATAATTCCATGTTTAAGAAAACACCGATAGTCATGGTCACAGGAAATAAAGGCTTGATCGATCGCGTGAAAGCAAAGATGGTAGGAGCCTCTGGATATTTGACTAAACCGTTTACGCGTTCAGAATTAATGAAAATTGTATTTAGTCATTTAACTTGACTCTCATTGAATTTTTCTTCTTAACTAACAATGACAAATAGGAATAAATATGAGTACCGTATTAATCGTTGAAGATACTCCTTCGTCATTACAGTTAATGCGTTCATTTTTACAAGATAGCGGTTATAACGTAATTGTAGCCACAGATGCTAAAGAAGGGATGATTAAGGCACTTGAATGCCTACCTGACGCCATTGTCACTGATGTCGTCATGCCGGGAATGAGTGGCTTTGAATTATGTCGCCAATTAAAAAGAAATCCTATTACTCAACAAGTACCCATTATTATTTGTAGTTCTAAAGATCAACAAATAGACCGCCTTTGGGGTATGCGTCAAGGTGCAAATGTTTATTTAACTAAACCTTTTACCAAAGACCAGTTGGTGCGTGCAGTTCGTTCTGTAGCCGGATAATTAAAGAAGGAGTCAGAAGGAGTCAGAATTCTGACTCCTGACGCCTTTTTTAGCCTACTTGTGTTTTTAACACTGTTGTGCCAAGAGAATGATCTGTTTCAGTATCTATCAGAAACATTTCATTAATAGTCTGTTGGCTCTGAATTATTTTTTCCCTGACCCATTCACAATTTCCCTCCTTAATAAATTCGCCAATACAGTAGGCAGAATATTCTACATGTTTTGTTTCATCATAGATGAACAAATTAGACATGCAAGTTACCTTGGGGAGACTTTCATTTGTAGCATAAGCTTGTGCTACTGGACGCAACAAGAGTTGTAAGATTAAGGCTCGGATTTCCAGCAAGTTGATTTGGATGATTTGATCCATCACCTGAAATTTATCGATTACTTTTTCTGGTGATGGCTCAATTGGTGGATGGCTATGTGGATAGTATTCCGGAGAAAATGACTTAAATTCCTCCCTTACCTCTGTCTCTAACTCTGTGGGAAAAAGAATATCCAGCAAAGCAACAAACATTTTTGAATGGCGGGACTCATCAATAGAATGACCGCGCACTAACCTAGCAAAATCACGATTCTCAATCCGTTGGGCAAATTCCCAAACTTGCTTGGAACCATATCCTTCTTCATAGGCATTAACCGCTAGAGAGTTGGCAAACCACTGGCGATCGCGAGCACATTCGCGATACAAGTTACCATATTTTGCCATCCCATGCGGTGGTGGATGAATCTCACACGCTGAACGCAGCAGCCCAACATAGTCTTCGGAAATATGGCAATTGTAACTCTGAAGATAATTGAGTGCTAATTCACTAACATTATTCATGCTTTTATCCCCAATGAAAAAGAAATATCTTGTTTACTTGCAAGAAAATAAAGATTTTAAGTTGCATTTTCTTTATCAAGAATACATGCATCAGAAATTAGAATAAGTGGATAAATCATGTCTGATCTTCTGAATTCTGAATTTTGACGAATGTATTCTTTATTACACCTATGCAACTTAAAACCGAGAAAGGGTATTTACTGGCTTCAAAAATGCTTTTTAATTGACAAATCCGTCAACGGGAGCATAAATTGTTGCCAGGAAAATTTTGATGGGATAGTGTTGCGGACTAATCCGAACAGGGAAAGGATATTTGGGGTTACGTGGGTCGCGGATAATCCGAATCGGATAGTGGCGACTATTAGTACTCACACTCAAAGCTGATTCATCAGCACCACCCTTAATCGCTTTCAGGTCTTCATCGCTGAGGTCAAAGTTAATCGGCGCATTTTCCAGATTTTCTAATTTCATGCCTGTAATCCTACAATCAGATTTGTTGAGATCATTACCCAAGCACGATAAATAAAATTATCCAAACAATGTTGCCGTTTTGGCAATTATTTTATGAGTCTTGCCGATCCACATCGGCAGCATCCTACTCAAAAGCCGATTCAGTAACAATATAGTTATATAATGTACAAGTATCTGGCACGTTTAGATATGTATTGCGAAAAATGTGCTCGGTTGGTGAAAAAATTAATAATAGTATAAATAGACGATTGATAGCAAAAGCAAACATTCCATGCGTATCTCTACTAAATGGCTGCAAGAACTGGTCGAGTTAAAACTCAGCCCAGAAAAATTAGCAGAAACACTGACAATGGCTGGGTTCGAGGTTGAAGACATTGAAGACCGGAGGACTTGGGCAGCCGGCGTAGTGGTGGGACGCGTATTGGAACGTCAACCCCACCCAAATGCTGATAAATTGAGTGTTTGTCAAGTCGATATTGGTGCATCTGAGACAGTGACGATTGTCTGTGGCGCGGCGAATGTCCGGGCTGATATTTATGTCCCAGTCGCCACGATTGGAACTTACTTGCCGAAAATTGATTTAAAAATTAAGAGTGCGAAATTGCGCGGTGTCAAATCTGAAGGCATGATCTGTTCTCTGAAAGAATTAGGTTTGCCAACTGATGTGGATGGGATTCATATTTTTCCCCAAGAAAATTTGCCTTTAGGTAGCGATGTCCGTCCGCTATTAGGTTTAGACGACGCCATCTTAGACTTAACCGCCACGGCTAATCGGGCTGATGCTTTAAGTATGGTAGGTGTCGCCCGAGAAGTCGCCGCCCTTACAGGTGGTGAGTTGAAACTGCCAGCAGTGCCAGAAATCTCTATTCCTCAAAATGCGGGAGTAGTTTTAAAAATTGCCGACACTCAAGCTTGTCCGGTTTACATCGGTACAGTTGTCGAAAATCTCAAAATTGCCCCAAGTCCCGAGTGGTTGCAACAACGCTTACGGGCTGCAGGTGTGCGACCGATTAATAATGTAGTTGATATTACTAACTACGTGTTGTTGGAGTGGGGACAGCCTTTACACGCCTTTGACAAAGAGCGTTTACAAGGTGTTGCCAAGGACGATAACCTTGCCATTGGTGTGCGCTTCGCCGACTCAGGAGAAACACTTCTCACCTTAGACGGTCAAACTCGTCACCTCACAACTCAAAACTTATTAATCACCGCCAACAATCAACCTGTGGCGGTAGCTGGTGTCATGGGTGGTGGTGAAACCGAAGTGCATGACGGGACACAAAGTTTGGTTTTAGAAGCCGCCTTGTTCGATTCAGTCGTGATTCGCCGGAGTTCTCGAAGTTTGGGATTACGCAGCGAAGCCTCTGGTCGCTACGAACGTGGAGTCAACCACAACCAACTCACAGTTGCTTGTCGCCGCGCCTTATCGCTGATTGTGGAATTGGCGGGTGGAACACTGGTCAGTCAGGCAATTTCTGATACCCGTCCGGTGACAACAGAACGGATCATTGACTTGCGTATAGACCGAGTTCATCAAATACTTGGACCAATTTCTATTGGCGAAGATACCGGAGAATTGCCTCTAGCAGCGATTGAAAGTACTTTAACTGCACTTGGATGTCAGATTGATTCTGTTAGTACTCCTGGTGTCTGGCAAGTTACAGTCCCGCCTTATCGCGATCGCGACTTAGAGCGAGAAATTGACTTGATTGAAGAAATTGCCCGTCTCTACGGTTACGATAACTTTTGTGACACGTTACCCGAAAAGTCAGAAGCTGGCTTTTTGCCATTAGACCAGCAAATGCTTCGCAAGTTACGCGCTACCTTGCGAGCTGAAGGATTAACCGAAGTCTTGCATTATTCTTTGGTGAAGCCTGGACAACCGGGGCAAGTTGTGATAGCAAATCCTTTGTTTGCCGAATATGCCGCATTGCGAACAGATTTGCTTGCTGGTTTAATTGATGCTTTTGTTTATAACTTCGAGCAAGGAAATGGTTCCTTGAATGCTTTTGAAATTGGTCGCATTTTCTGGCGCGAAGAAGACGGGTTACAAGAAGCCGAAGCAGTTGCCGGAATTATGGGTGGCGATCGCACTCTGGGCAAGTGGTCAAGTAGTCACCAACCAATGACTTGGTTTGAAGCCAAAGGCATCCTGGAAAGTGTCTTTGAGCAGATGGGTATAAAAGTCGAATATCAACCGGATCTCCGCGATCCTCGCCTGCATCCTGGACGCACCGCCTCCTTATGGATACAAGGTAATCGCCTGGGAACTTTTGGTCAATTACATCCCCAACTCCGCCAAGAACGAGACTTACCAGAGTCAATTTACGTATTTCAACTAGACACAGACGTGCTATTAGATGCTGTAGACCAAGATAGTATCATCACACCGCAATTCCACACCTATTCCACCTACCCAGCGAGCGATCGCGACCTTGCCTTTTTCGCACCCACCTCAATAGCTGTCGCCGATCTTACCAAAGCTATGACCCAAGCCGGAGGCGAATTACTCACCTCAGTCGAATTGTTTGATGAATATCGCGGTGAGAATGTCCCCGACAAACAGCGAAGTTTAGCATTTCGCTTAATTTACCGCTCTAGCGATCGCACTCTCACCGATGGCGAAATCGAACCAGTACACCAAAAAGTCCGAGAAACTCTAGTCGAAAAATTCGGCGTCAGTCTCAGAAGTTGAAGGAGGAGTATTCCGAGTGGGCTTCCCCCACTCCCCCCACTCGGAATAAGATAGGAAAGGCTCCGCCTCTTGAATAGGAATCAATAATGACTAAATACGTAATGTGGGGAAGTTACTGCGAAGACGTGCTAGAAAAACGCACACCCTACCGCCAAGCACATCTCGACGGACTAGCAAAACAGAAAGAAGCCGGCTATCTTGTAACTATCGGTCCCACGAAAGATGTAACTAAAGTTTTTGCGATTTACGAAGCAGCAGACGAAGCCACCGTCCGCCAGTTAGTTGAAGGCGACCCCTATTGGCAAAATAAGATTTGGACAGAATATACAGTCAAGGAGTGGATTCAAGCGATTTAACGCTGTCTATTTCCACTCAGCCCTTCAGCGCCTTGCGAAAACTTTGACGGTAGGACTTATTCGCAATCCATAAAGCCGGCCACAACACTGATAAAATTAACCGATTAGGTAAAGTTTGATTAAAGTGAGTCCGGTAAAATCCTGCCCAAAAGCGATAGACGCCACCGAAGTAAACGACCGCTATCCCGAAAATAAATATTTCACTCATGCAAATTAACTCCGTGAGTAACTGACACTAATCCCAGTCAAGCATTCCCACACAATCATGGCAGACGACTAGCCAAACCGAAAAGATGCATCTCTAACAATCTCTAGGATAACCTAAACTCAAAAACACTCTCCCCACCCTTGAAAGCACTATTCCTTTGGGACAGTTACTTAAAGAGCAACATTCATAGGAGACTAGAGAGTAGACGTGCAGAATATCACTCATGGGTCTTGACGCCTTGAGAGAGCGTAAACACAGAGAAGGAGAATATATGCGTGCAGTACTAATGGCAGGAGGATCGGGAACGCGGCTTCGTCCGCTAACTTGTGACTTGCCAAAACCGATGGTACCCATCCTGAACCGACCAATCGCCGAACACATCATCAACTTATTGAAGCGGCATCACATCAAAGAAGTTATTGCCACACTTCATTACTTGCCTGATGTCATGCGAGATTACTTCCAAGATGGTGGCGACTTTGGGGTTCAAATGACCTACGCGGTGGAAGAAGACCAACCTTTAGGTACCGCCGGCTGTGTGAAGAATATTGAAGAACTATTGGATGAAACCTTTTTGGTCATCAGCGGCGATAGTGTGACCGACTTCGACCTCACAGCAGCAATTGAATTTCACAAACAAAAGCAATCAAAAGCGACTTTAATTTTAACCCGCGTTCCCAATCCTATCGAATTTGGAGTGGTGATTACTGATAAAGAGGGGCGAATTAACCGATTTTTAGAAAAACCTTCTACCAGTGAAATCTTTTCTGACACCGTCAACACTGGGACCTACATTTTAGAACCCGAAGTTCTCAAATATCTGCCCACTAACCAAGAATGCGACTTTTCCAAAGATTTATTCCCATTACTCTTAGCCAAAGAAGAGCCAATGTATGGTTATGTGGCCCAAGGATATTGGTGTGATGTGGGTCACTTAGATGCTTACCGTGATGCTCAATATGACGGTTTGCATCAAAAAGTCAAACTTGATTTTGCCTATCCGGAAAAATCTGCTGGTGTCTGGGTCGGTCAAAACACATATATCGACCCGACAGCCGAGATTGAAGCCCCAGCCATTATCGGCGACAACTGTCGAATTGGTCCACGCGTCCAGATTGCCGCCGGAACTGTCATTGGTGATAATGTCACAATTGGCGCTCATGCAAATATTAAACGCCCAATTATTTGGAATGGGGGAATTATCGGCGATGAAGCACATCTGCGTGCTTGTGTCATCGGTCGCGGGACGCGCATCGATCGCCGCGCTCATGTTTTAGAGGGGGCTGTGATCGGTTCTCTTTCTTCTGTTGGTGAAGAAGCACAGATTAATACTGGTGTGCGTGTTTGGCCAAGTAAAAGGATTGAGTCAGGCGCAATCCTAAATATTAATTTGATTTGGGGTAACACGGCGCAACGCAATTTATTTGGTCAGCGCGGTGTCCAAGGATTAGCGAACATCGACATCACCCCAGAATTTGCGGTGAAGTTGGGTGCAGCTTACGGTTCGACTTTGAAACCAGGTTCGCAAGTTACAGTATCTCGCGACCAACGCAACATCTCGCGCATGGTCACGCGATCGCTGATCGCTGGTTTGATGTCTGTCGGTGTGCATATTCAAAACCTCGATGCTACAAGTATCCCTGTGGCTCGCGCTGTCATCCCCACAATGGCTGTAGCTGGTGGTATCCACGTTCGGGTGCATCCTGACCGTCCTGATTATATCCTGATTGAATTCATGGACGCCAAGGGGATTAATATCTCTAAAGGGCTGGAAAAGAAAATTGAAGGGGCTTACTTTAAAGAAGACATGCGACGGGCGCAAATTGAAGAGATTGGTAATGTCGCCTATCCAAGTCAAGTTAGCGATCGCTACTGCACTGCTTTTGAAAAGCATCTCAATGTCGATACCTTGCGTCACAGCCGTTCAAAAGTCATAATTGACTACGTTTATGCTGTATCTGGTGCAGTGTTACCTCAAATGCTTGCCAAGTTTGGTTGTGATGCAGTTGTTCTCAACGCTTCGCTTAATCAAACAGCCATGTCCAGCGCCGACCGCGAAACCCTGTTAACCCAACTCGGTCATGTGGTAGAAGCATTAAAAGCTAACTTTGGCGTCCAAGTCTCATCTAATGGCGAACAGATGATTCTGGTCGATGAATCTGGGATTGCGATTCGCGGTGAAATGTTGACAGCACTCATGGTTAACATGATTTTAACCGCTCATCCTCGCGGTACTGTTGTTGTCCCCGTGCATGCAACGAGTGCTGTCGAACAAATCGCCCGTCGTCATGATGGGAAGGTGATTCGGACTAAGGCAAATCCCACCGCTTTGATGGAAGCTTCTGCTAAACATCCGAATGTGGTATTGGCTGGTAGTGGTGATACTGGGTTTATCTTCCCGCAGTTGCATCCTGGATTTGACGCGATGTTCTGTATTGCCAAGCTGATTGAGATGCTGACAATTCAAGAGCGATCGCTTGCTTCGGTGCGTGCGGAATTACCTCGTGTAATTCACAAAAATTACTCTATCCGCTGTCCTTGGACAGTGAAAGGGGCGCTGATGCGCTATTTGGTAGAAACTCACCCAGCCCAAAATCTGGAATTAATTGATGGAGTAAAAATCCTCAATCACCAAGATGATAGTTGGCTGTTAGTTTTACCTGATGCTAGCGAACCGATAGTCCATTTATACGCCAACAGTAACGACCGCGAATGGGTAGATGAGTCCTTACGCAACTACCGCAATCGCGTTCAGACTTTTGTCGAACAAGAACAAGAACTTGTCGGCGTAGAAGCGAATTAGTTGTTAGTAATTGGTCGTTAGTTAAAAGCTGGCGACTAATTACTCTCGATCACGCCTCGTCGATATAATGTACCCAAGACGCATAATAATAGTGTTGCGATCGCAAGTGAGATCTTTACTATCGCGTGCTTCCTGAGCTAATATTTTACTTGTTTGTTGCGAGTATTCCTGCTGATGACTGTTTTCGTTTTAAGACCGAACCTGCAACCACTGCACATAATGTAAAGATGCCAAAAGTAGAGGTAGGTTCGCTTACAGCAGTAATTTTAGTGACAGTATTTCTAGAAGATAGGGTCAAGCCTGTGGGAGTATTAATAAGGGCAAATGCAGTCTGAGGAGGAATTTTTGCTAAATCAGATAAAGCGTTGGAAGAAAATGTATTTGGTGGATAAACGAATGTAGCTAAAAACTTAGGATTTGCTGGATTGAAATTCTGCAAATTGTCAAAGAAAATGGAGTCTCCTTTACCATTAATAGGATTAGTTAAATTCTGCGCTACACCAACTGAGTTGGCACCACCTTGAAAGACTTCTTTGCCGACATTGATGGTATATTTTGAACTAGCATTAAGATAGATAGTTCCCGCATCAGGTGACATCATGGATGTGGTGATTGAGTCATCAATCAGAAAGTCACCGCTAACTGGCGCACCCGTTTCCTGAGCATTGAATTGAAAATTGAAGTCGTAAATCGCAGCTCTAGCCGGCGCGGTACTTATAATTACCTGTAATAACGCAAATACTGCTCCTACGCCAGCCATTAATGACTTTTTCTCAACTTTTGGATAATTCATTGTTTTTCAATGGTAGGTTCTACTAATCAAGATAGCTACTCCTCAGCCAGCTAGAATGACTTTTTTTTAGCTATTTTTAACTTTTAGATAATTACGACTTTATAAAGTCATGCGCTACCAGTGGTAATTGCGAGTAATGAAATTATACAAAGCCTCCAGCAGCATAAATACAGTTGCTGCCTAATCAATAATGAATAGTACCTATGTTTTTGCTGACGCAGAAATTAAGACTGTGTTAATGATGTGGATAACGCGATTATCAGTGGCATGCTGGGTGCTAGCACAGATAAAAGAACACCAAATCTATGAAGCCCGCAGCCGGTCGCGTACTCTATCTGGACTACCAGTAGGAATGGAAGAAATTAGCTTACGTGTGTATTCTTGCTTAGGTTCGAGGTAAATTTGCTCACTGCCGCCTTCTTCGACAATTTGACCTTGATACATGACGAGAATGCGATCGCTCATAAATTTCACCACACTCAAATCGTGGGAAATAAAAATATAAGTTAATTGAAACTCGTCTTGCAACTCTTTCAACAAATTCAAAACCTGCGCCTGCACAGAAACATCCAGCGCCGAGACCGATTCATCGCAGACAATAAACTTTGGTCTTAATGCCAAAGCACGGGCAATACAAACCCGCTGACGTTGACCACCAGAAAACTCATGGGGATAGCGATTCATTTTGCTAACATCTAAACCCACCCGTTCCAGTAGATAAGCTGCTGTTTCGCGGCGTTGCTTGGTTGTCTTACCTTCATTGTGAATTAACAACGGTTCCATCACCGCCGCCCCAATCGTCAAGCGCGGATCGAGAGCACTAAACGGGTTTTGGAAGATTATTTGCATCTCTCGCCGCAACCGCTGCAACGGGATACCACTTAAAGTCGTAATATTTTTATTTTCAAACAGAATCTCGCCGCTAGTTGGTTCAATTAATCGCAGCAAAGTTCGCCCCAGCGTCGTTTTACCACACCCTGACTCTCCCACCAATCCCAGTGTTTCCCCCGGATAAACGTTAAAAGAAACGCCATTAACTGCCATAAAATAACGTTTGGTTTGACCGAACATCCCCCGCACCGGAAAACCAACTTGCAGTTTGCGGACTTCTAATAGTGGTTCTTGCTTGGTGAGTGTGACTAATCTTTGAGTCAGTTCTGCGCTGGTAACTTCTACCGGATACGTAGGTTGTTTTGCTTCAATTACTACTTCTCCCGTTGGTTTTTTCTCCACATTCATGAAGTCAGCAACGGTGAGTAACTTTTGCGGATGCTTGTCTAATGTAGGTCTGCAAGCTAACAAACCTTTTGTGTAAGGATGTTGAGCATTCGTAAAAATTTCGGCTGCTGTATTAAATTCGACAATTTTGCCTTGATACATCACCGCCACTGCATCGGCGATTTCGGAGATTAATCCTAAATCGTGGGTGATGAAGACCATCGACATATTTCTTTGGTCGCGTAATTCTCGCAGTAGATCCAAAATTGTCGCTTGGACTGTCACATCCAAAGCTGTAGTTGGTTCATCAGCAATTAATAGGTCAGGATTACAGGAAATTGCCATCGCGATCATCACCCGTTGCAGTTGACCGCCGGAAAGTTGATGCGGATAGCGATCAAGCATTGCATATTTAGTCTGGTTCACTAATTGTTGCAGTGATGACGAATTTAAGCCAGAGTTTGTTGACGTTAACTCTTGGCGCAAATCTTCATCGTTTTTCAGCAGCTTGACTTCTTGTAGCAGAGCTAAAGCTTGTTGTTGTGCTTGGGCTGATGTAACATTTTGATGTAGGCGAATGGCTTCGGTCAGTTGAAAACCAATGGTAAATACCGGATTGAGAGAACTCATCGGTTCTTGGAAAATCATCGCGATTTGACCACCGCGATACTCTCGCAATCGCTCACTAGATAAACCTACTAAATTTATTGGTTCCTGAGAGTGGGAACGAAACCAGATTTCGCCACCACTAATTCTTCCTGGCGATTGCACCAAACCCATCACCGCCAAAGAGGTGACAGATTTTCCTGAACCCGACTCTCCGACAATTCCTAGAGTTTGACCTCGATGCAACTCAAAGGATATCCCATCAACGGCTTTGATGGAATTGCCGTAGGTAGAAAATTCAACTTGCAAGTTGCGAACGTCTAGGACTGTGTCACTCATATAATGATGATTAATTTAAAATTAATTGCATCTTAACATCTATATATTAAAGAGCAGGTGACAAAAAAAACCAGGCTCTTGTAGCCCGGTTTCGCAAAGGATATTCCTTAAAACGGAATATCATCAACATCCGACTCGGGTGTCATCACTGGATGACTAGTACGCTCTGCCGGTGTATACTGAGGCACAGGTTCTGGTTCATACTTTTTAGTACTGGCACTTGCCGGTGTAGCTACCGAACGAGATGCAGCAACTTCAGTCGGTTGAGCGAGTAGCGGATTCTCGGCTTTGGTACTGCTAGCATAATTCGTAACTTCACCCATTCCTAGAGAATGGATCTTTTGCACTGTTAGTTCAGCCCGCTTTTCTTTTACACCGGGCGATCGCTCAACAGTATTCATCGCTAGGCGTCCTTCCATGATGATGCGATCGCCTTGGTGATAATTTTGTTGAATTTCTTGTGCCAGATTACCCCAGCCTACCACTTTCAATGTTGCCGGGGGGTCGTCTGCCCGCGTTCCGGCAAACTCTACCAGCATTTCGGCGATTGCCAAATTATCTGCTGTGTAACGCAATTGCGGATCTTGAACGATTTGAGCCATCAAGATGCAGCTATTCATTTTAATACCTCGTAAAAATCAGCAATCCTTAATCTAATTTTAAGATAAGTTTTGGCGTGGTTGTTTTTTAACTTGTATCATGACCAAATCTATCCGCTCTGTCAATGTTGGCTGGAGTTGGGTAGATAAAGGATAATTCTATTGATTAATAACTATCGTGGCACAAGTTGTTTTAGAAAACGTTTATAAAAGCTTTCCCAAGAGTCCTGGTAGCACGATCACGACCACAGCGCCGACGGTATCCATACCTGAAGAGCCTGGTAATCCCGGACGTGAAGGCGTTAATGTCCTGCGGCGCATCAATTTGACCATCGCTGATGGTGAATTTATGGTGCTGGTGGGACCTTCTGGTTGTGGTAAAAGCACTTTGCTGCGGTTAATTGCGGGATTAGAGGAGATGACTGGTGGGAATATCTCGGTCGGAGATCGTTTGGTCAACGATTTACCACCGAAAGCCCGAGACATCGCGATGGTGTTTCAGAATTATGCTCTCTATCCTCATATGACAGTGTATGACAATTTGGCTTTTGGTTTGCGACGGACGCAATTGGGTAGTGAGGAGCCATCTTCAAAGAATAATTGGGGAAAAGATTTATTAATTGGGTTGACGCGATCGCTACCGAAAGGACTACGCTACTCCTCAGAGAAAGAAAAAGCGGTAGAGCAACGCGTGTTAAATGTGGCGCAACTGTTGCAAATTGAAGCTTTGTTAAACCGCTTACCGAAACAGTTATCTGGTGGTCAAAAGCAACGTGTCGCCTTAGGACGGGCGATTGCGCGGAATCCCCAAGTGTTTTTGATGGATGAACCGCTATCTAATTTAGACGCCAAACTCCGCGCTGAGACTCGGGCGCAAATTGTCAAACTCCAACGCCAGCTAGGAACAACGACAATCTATGTCACCCATGACCAAACTGAAGCGATGACAATGGGCGATCGCATTGCGGTGATGAATGCTGGTATTCTTCAGCAAGTGGCTTCGCCTTTGGAATTGTATAACCGTCCGGCTAACCGCTTTGTAGCTGAGTTTATTGGTTCACCACCGATGAATTTTCTACAAGTCGAATTTCATGCGCCGTCTGTAATTAGCAATTCTCAGTTTCGGTTTACTCTCCCAGAATTTCGCGGGACTGCTTTACAAAAATATGATGGGTGTAAGCTAATTATCGGTATTCGTCCGGAACATCTCAATGTCAGTGTTCCGGCTACCAAAAATTTGCCTGTGCAAGTCGAATTAGTGGAAAACTTAGGTAATGATACTTATCTAGTTGTAAGTCTGCTCGATCCGGGTTTTCACTCTGCGGGGAATGTAAATGTGGTCAATACTCTGCAAGTGCGAATTCCTCCCGACCGGATTGTCCGTGTTGGCGAACAACTCTGGTTATCGCTAACACCGGAGAAAATGCATTTCTTTGACCCAGAGACAGAACTGGCAATATTTCCGCACGAAATCTGATTTACTCTTTTTGAGTAGGCGGTTTTTTCTGTTTAAATAAACTTGTCATACTTAACCCTGTCACCAGCAAGCCAATAATTCCTAGTCCATTTAAAATGGGATAAATTGCTTGCAGATGCAAAATTTCACCTGTGTGTAGTTCTAGCAGCCACCGCGACGGAATCCCGGCGCTAATTGGCCACTCGCGTAAGACAGTTACAGCCATCCCTGTCAATACGGTGATAGCTAATGGTAAAGAAATAATAATCGCTAAGGTACGGTGATATTTACGAAATGCCCGATTCATTGTCTTTCTCCAGAGGAAAATTTGCGCTTTGTTGGTGGAGTCTATATTTTAAAGTATCAGATATTTTATTCATCAATGGGTAGGAACAATTTCTGTGTAATTTCTGTCCTGTAACTATACAAGCTGATTTTTGAGGCTTTAATTTATTTCTGATGTCATCTAATTAGGAAATATCATGCATTCACGCATCTTAAAATTGCGTGTTATTAATCATCTTTAGTCCTGTTAAAAACTCATGATCTTCGTGTGTTGATTTAAGCAATTTCGCGGACATGAAAGTTGTGTATGAGGTTGCGCTTAAGCTTAAATCAGCAAACCTACTTATAACTAATTAACAGGACTTGAGATTATACTAAAATGGTGCAGAAATCTTAATTACAAACAACAATTTGCTTGTAAAAGTATATTTTTTAGGAGAGTTATTGATGGTTAGGTTAAAAAAAGTGCTAATTGTTTCCGTTATTAGTCTGATCGCGTTAGCAGGGTGTAATAAAGCAGACAAGTCTGCTACTGATACTGCACCGATAGCAGCGGTCAGCACTGATACAGGTGCTAAAGGTTTTCCGGGTCTGATGAGTGTGGTATCTAATACTCAGAAAGCTGTGGAAACCGGGAATTTTGCCCTGGCTAAACAGGAATTTGCCAAGTTTGAAGATAACTGGAAAGCTGTTGAAGACAGCGTTAAGGCTAAATCGCCTGACAGTTACAAGAAAATTGAGGCTAATGCTGACGCGATAGATTTAGAACTTAAGGGATCGACTCCTAACAAAGATAAAGCAATAGCCGCACTTAAATCAATGAGTCTAAATGTTAATAGTGTTGCTAAGTAGGCGTAGTAACATATAGCCTCAAGGAAGTAGCCCTATAGTTGACCTACTCCATCAATCTTCAACTGGGCTACCTTGACGCTTATCGCCTCAATTGGCGTTTTGCAACTTCTCACGAATAATCCTTTCCATATCTGACAAAGGTAAATTGGCTTTCTTAGCGAATAGCACCCTGATTGCGACTAATTAACTCCTCCAAAGCTTGGCTAAAAGCTTCATCATCATTTCGATGAACTTTGAGATATTCTTTGAGTTCAGTAACGCTCATTTTCTTTAAGTTAGCCATTAAACAAACTCCCACTGTCCATTTTGGTCAATAACTACTGCTTGAATGTACAAAGTTTTCAATCCGCATTCTTTTATTGGCTAGGTTGAGCAAATTGTGTTAAGAAACGGAATGCCTTGACAATATAGGTAGCGCACTCGGTGGGAGAAGTACTGTAAAATGATCGCCATGCTGCAGCTTTGTCTTCATCATAGCGATCGCTACCTTCTGGATGTACATCCAACCAAGCAACTCGCACCGCATGACCGACTAGCACGTCCAACACAATGTATTCCGCGATTTGCAAATTTGGGTTAGCGGTAGCGATCGCAGCTAATTCCATTAGTGCTTCAATATTAACTTGGCGGTATTCTGGAGCTTCAATTTTATTCAATAAATGTTCCACTCGCAAAGCAAAGTTCTTTTCGCCTGCGGTCATCTCCGACAAAATTACTTCACTATCCAAACGATTGCGTCTTTCTAACTTATCGCCAATTATCAGCCCTTTGCAATGGTTCATTACTTGCCAAACTTGTTTAAAGAAGTCTTTGGGTACGCGACCCATCGCGCCTTCAGTTTGGCGATAATGCTTCCAGCCACCGGGTGGCGATGGGATTTCTTCACCTAAAATCGGAATTGATACCCAATCAATATCAGTCTCTAGATACTTGACATGTAGGGCTTCTTGCTGTATTAATAATTGATTCATCCCTGCATATCCGGCTAATACTCGCCGCAAACGTAACTTGACATCAAATGGCGACAACTGCATTAATTGCTCGTAAGCCTCATCTTGAGTGACATTCATTTCCTGCGCTAATTCGCTGGTAATTAGCAAGATTAGATAGCCAACTCGAAAAGTGAGTAACCCTTTAAATAGTTCCGGTTCCGATTTGATTAAGATTCCTAAATAGATGATGATCTCTTGAGTGAGGACGCGATCGCGGATATCTTCGCGACAAAAGTTATTAATTTTCTCTAGGACTTCATGATTCGCCATAGGCGCAGCGATCAACGACGCCTCGCTATAAGATCTGCCTACCGCAATCTGTTTCCCTCGTACCAAAATACTCATCACGGTGTCAGATAAACTAATATCCACCATTTGGCGTAACGCCGCCGCCCGTCGCACAACTCCCCAAAGACTCAATTCACCGGCTTTGGTATAGACTTCATCAAGTAAATCAGCCACCTTAACTCGTGTGCTGTCCTCAAAGTTAATCTCAAACTCCAATCCCTGTAACCGAGTTAAAGTCTGCAACAATTCAATTTGTTCGTAGAGATTTTCAGAGGCGTGTAAATTAGCCAGCAAGAACTCCAGATTAGTTTCGCACTCCACCTGGAATGCTTGTGTATACCCTAACTGCCAATTCTTGTCTGGATGATAAGCCAAGTAATAGCAATGCGGCGCAGCATCTTTCACCGCCTCGGCAGCAAATTTAAAGTTATGTAAAAAATCAATCCGTTCCGTCCCCGATGTCAACATCAGTTGATTGAGACGCCCCAATTTCACCCGGACACCATTACACAGACCATTTTGCAATTCTTGCATCAGTGCGAGTAATGCCTCACTCCCCGTCTCCAGCATGGTGTGAGTTAACATCAATGTCAGTGTCGGACGTCCAGGACTTTGCCAATACTTTTGAATATAAGCCAATTCGCTCTTTAGCTGATCTACCAAAAAATGGTGGTCAAAAGTTAAGTAGAACTGTTGCGGATCTAAAAACGACGGTAAAAAGACAATCGTTTCTCCCGCCACCCGAAAAACTTGGGATGTGGTTAGACTCCGTAAGCGACGGAAAGGACGTCCAGTTAAACCGAATTTTTCATTTTGTCCAACTTGGGTATAAGCCGCTGAAAGTTCTGCGGCTTGGCGAACTTGAATCGGTTCAACTTGCTTAGGTGTTTGAGTTTCAATACCGTAGATTTCTAATTGAAACCGTAAATCTTCGTCTTCAGCCAGCAAGGCAATTTGGACAGTTGGGAGTCGATGCTTCCCAATACACAAATGCCTACCTAAGGGGTCAATATCACCAACCGCTAACAAACCCTCACTTAGCATCTGACCAAGAAAATACAAACTCTGCGCCCACACCAAAGGAACATTCTCGTTTGGTAAACGCACTTGTGTTGCTGGGGCTAATTTCTCGGCGGCAATATCAGATTCACTGACGTAATATAATTCTGGTAACAAACTTAATCCATCGCGATCGATTACTATTGCATCTAACCGCTGTTGGTATTCCTTAATTTGGGCAGTATCACCCCGAAATAGCGCGTCTAACAATAGATAAGTGAAAAATAACGGCCATTCACACTCAATATGCTCAAATTGTTGCAGTTCCGCCGGTTCGTAGTGCAGACGGTGCCGATCTTCTAAAACTGTTTGGTGTCCATCGCGCAGAAAGCGCTTGCAGCCATAATTACCTTGTAATTTATTGATGATATCGGATAAAGTCCGATCTCTCAACTGGGCATTTTCCACCGCAAAAGCCGGAAAACTCACCACACTCAACAACGCCGCATCAATTTCTTTAGAACTCGATTCTCGTGGTAACAACGACTCCAGCGTCATCCTGGCGCGGGCAATTTCATCTGGGAGAACGTGAATTACAGAGGCTTGACTCCCCCGCACACCGAATAAGTCTAGTTCGTTAATTGCCTCTAAAGCGGCTTTTGCCATCCCGACTGAACTTGCATTTAACTCAGCACTACCATGATTAATTTTGTTACCTCGCTCCCAAATGCCAAAATCTGGCGTCCGGTAAGTGCGACCAATATAATAAACTAAATTTTGGATAAAGTTAACTTCGTCTAACGTATAAATTATCTGTAAGCCAGAGGCTGTCATCTGCGCCAACATCAGTAAAAACAGCGATGTGGCATCAAGTTGCAAATGTCCCCATTCCTCATCACCAACCACGATATCGCCAGTAGCTGTGTTGTACTTAGCGTGGAGTGCGTCCAACGGCGACTGAGTATGTTTAAAATTCTCCACCTTATGGGCTTGGCGCATCATGGAAAACAGCAATCCGCGCATCAACTTAATCGCACTGTGTTCTAACTCATAAGTGCGTCCTTGGTCTTCGTCAATTTTACGGTAGGCTATTGCTAAACCCCACACTCCGAGAATACTATAAACATTGTCTCGCACCCAAGCGTCGGTATAGTCGCCGTGGGCTGTAACTGCTGTACTCGCTGGTAGCAAACCCGTAATTGGATTCTGACGCGCCAGAATGATTGTCTTGATCTGCTCGTAATAGTGACTTAAGCGTGGTAATGGATCGGTGTTCGTCATTTGGTTAAAAGTAGTTAGATTAATAATTTTAATTCTTTAGCGTCTTCAATTGAAAGTTGAAAAAATGTATTATTTGTGGCAGAAACTGCAATCATCTTGAGCAGTCAACAGTAGACTTGAACCCGTCAATTAAGTGAGTGTAATAAATCACTATTGGCTTTTAGTAGCGCTTTAGCGCTCTTTGCAGGACTAAGAACGATCTCCGAGATGTGATGTTTTATTACATAGTTTAGTTTTATTTCGTCTACCTACCAAATATTTTTTGCGTCCTCACGGTAGCGCTAATGTAGACTACTTACCTTGTCAAATCATGACAATTTGATAGACTATCCAGCGAGAGGACTTGCTATGAGGTTAATCAATAAGTATATATGTCTAGACTACAAAAATTTACAGTCCTGGGTTTGCCAGTGCATATCATCAATAATTATTGTCCTTGGTTGCTAGAACGTTTGCAACAAGAAAATGGGACTCATGTGGTGACACTGAATGCCGAAATGACCATGCAAGCGGAAAAGAATCCAGATTTAGCGAAAGTAATTCAACACGCGGAACTAGTGATTCCCGATGGTGCTGGTGTAGTTTTATACTTAAAATTACTGTTGCAACAATCAGTGCAACGCTGTCCGGGAATTGAATTAGCAGAGTCGCTGCTGCAAGAAATTGGGCAAAAGGCGACAGGAACAAAGGTATTTTTCTACGGTGGTGCGCCGGGAGTGGCGGCGACTGCTGCTGAAACTTGGCTTCAGCGGTTATCAGGACTCAAGATTGTCGGGACTCATTCGGGCTATCACTCGCCATCCGAGGAAGCACAATTGCATCTGACTTTAAGCCAACTTCAACCGCAATTAATTTTCGTCGGTTTGGGAGTCCCGCGTCAAGAATTTTGGATTGCTAAAAACCGCCACTTGTGTCCGCAAGCGACTTGGGTTGGTGTCGGTGGTAGTTTTGATATTTGGTCAGGGCAAAAATCTCGCGCCCCAGCTTGGTTGGCGAATAACCATTTGGAGTGGTTGTATCGGCTTTATCAAGAACCCTGGCGCTGGCGACGGATGTTAGCTTTGCCGCATTTTGCCTGGAAAGCACTGGTTTATCGTTTGACGCAATCTTCGCCTTGTTGAAGTGCAAATATAAATTCTTCAACTTTAGTTAGTGTCAGAATTTTAAGTTTTTGATGTTGATTTTGTAATTTCTCCCGGAAAATGCGGAGGATGGTATGAAATATAACAGATAGGATTGAGGCGACGTTGTAAATGCGGCAATCAGGGGCTAGCAGCAACGCCCTGATATCTATATGGTTGTGAGGTTAGAAAAGTTTAGTCATGCTATCAACACCAACAAAAACGACTAATGTCAATCCCCGCAGCCAGGAAAATTCTGAGCAGACTACGCCTGTGGGGTTGATGGTGAAATTACAAAATGTTACCAAAACTTACGCTAGTGGTGGCGATGCATTAACAGATGTGAGCTTAGAAGTCAAGCGAGGAGACTTTTTGTTTATTACGGGGCCATCTGGTTCGGGAAAAACAACACTGTTGAAACTGCTGTACGCTGAGGAGTTAGCGACACAAGGCGAAGTAATTGTTGATGAAAACGATGTGGGGGCTTTACGTGGCTCCAGGTTGTCTTTGTTAAGGCGACGGATGGGCATTATTTTTCAAGACTACAAACTGATTCCCCAAAGAACAGTCAGCGAAAATGTCAGTTTAGTCCTGCAAGCTCAAGGTTATACGCGCAAGGAAATTCAACGTCGGTTACAGCCAACACTCAAGCTAGTCGGTTTATTGTCAAAAGCGGACTGTTTTCCTGACCGACTTTCTGGTGGCGAACAACAACGGGTAAGTCTGGCGCGGGCGATTGTTGGTACACCACCACTACTATTAGCAGATGAGCCGACGGGAAACCTTGACCCAGATAATTCTTGGCAAGTGATGCAAATTCTCCAAAAGTTAAATTCTTTTGGGGCGACAGTGATTGTCACGACACATGACGAACAATTAGTGCGCCGGTGCAATTCTCCGGTGGTTCAAGTACGTGGTGGTAGACTTGAGCGCGGCAAAGCAATGTAAATTAAAAGACTGAAGGTATCAGTAAAATTGCTGGCGTTTATCCTGGCTTGACTTACATATCCGTACAACTTTAGCAACTCTTCAAGGGTAATCCCGCGAAACTAACCTGGTAGTTATTGATTCCCAACATTGATAATGAACGCAGGGTGTAATGATCCTAGTAATTCTTTGTGAGCGCGAGTTGACAGTCAATGAGCTACTGCTTAAATCCGACTTGTTCCCATCCAGATAATTTAGCTTTAAGCGGAAATTGTGAGTCTTGCGGTCACCAATTGCTGTTGCGCGATCGCTATCGAGTTAGCAAAGCTTTAGGTCAAGGTGGTTTTGGGGCAACTTTTCTCGCCCAAGACGAATCCTTACCGGGCACACCCAGCTGTGTGGTCAAGCAACTTCGCCCCTCAGCCACCGCCCCGCACGTACTACAAATGGCGCGGGAACTATTTGAACGAGAAGCCAGAACTTTAGGAATGATTGGCAATCATCCTCAAGTACCACGGCTACTAGACTATTTTGAAGACCACGACCAATTTTACCTGGTTCAAGAATATATTAGTGGTGCGACTCTCCAGCAAGAAGTCAAACGCGCCGGTCCATTTAGTGAAGCCGGAGTCAAGCAATTCTTGAGCGAAATCCTGCCGATGCTGGACTATATCCACAGCCAACAGGTGATTCATCGGGATATTAAACCCGCCAACTTGATTCGCCGCTCTCAAGATGCCAAACTCGTACTGATCGATTTTGGTGCTGTCAAAAACCAAGTCAGCCAAGCCTTGACTAATACTGAGAATACAGCCTTAACTGCATATGCTATCGGCACTCCTGGTTTTGCACCTCCTGAACAAATGGCGATGCGACCAGTTTATGCTAGTGATATTTATGCTGTGGGGGTGACTTGTATTTATTTACTCACTGGTAAATCTCCTAAAGACTTAGAATACAACATCACAACCGGGGAGATGATTTGGCAGCAGCGCTTACAACTAAGTGCTCATTTGTCAGAGGTGCTACGGAAAATGTTGGAGGTATCAGTCCGCAGTCGTTATCAATCAGCCGAGGAGGCTTTGCGTGCTTTAAACTTGGAACCATATTTAGATGGTTTAAAAGAAGGTTTAGTTACCAAAAAACCGAGTACAACCGTAGTGCGAGACCGTCTCCGTGAGGATAGTGAGGCGTCTAACTCTTACGCGAGTGGGGGTTCTAATCCCTCTGTCGCCCAGGTCGCGGCGGCAATTCGTGCTAGACGAGCTAAATTTGAAGCCAATACAGCCTCAGCCAGTGTTAGCAACGGGCGCGGTGTGATTAGCAAATCGACAGCCGACCGTAGCGGTAGTCTTAGCACTTCCGAACCGCGCAAATTAAATACAGAGGCTTTAGTCACAGCTTATGTTAAGGGTAGGCGAGATTTCACCTTGCACAACTTGAGTTTGCTGAATTTGCAGGGGGTGAATTTATCAGAGGCTAATTTTTACGACTCAGTACTCAATAAAACTAACCTGCAAGGGGCGAATCTCCATAACAGCGATTTTGGTCACGCCAATCTCAACCGGGCAAATCTCCGGGATGCGAATTTGTCTCGGGCTTATTTAAGTAATGCTGATTTAGAATGTGCCGATTTACGCGGTGCAGATCTCAGTTGTGCTTATCTCAACAATGCCAATTTACGAGGAGCTAATTTATGTGGTGCTAATCTCACTGCTGCCAAAATTACAGAGGAACAGCTAGCACTGGCAAAGACTAATTGGATGACTGTGCGCCCAAACGGCAAGCGCGGTTTGTTATAGCTTGGGGATAAAGTGAACGTTTGTTGACAAACCAGAAGATGTGCATCATCAGAGCGCTATTAATGACACTATATAAAGTGGCATAAAAAGTTTCATTAAATCTTTGTATTATGTAAGTAAGAATGCGGTTACTCTCAACAACAGAAAAACTTTAAAGTGGAAAGATAGAAAGCTTTATACTCTCAAAGAGCGAGACTTGTTTGGCTCAAAGTTGATGAGTGGCGCGACCTTACCCTAAATGTAGCCTCAGACTAACCTAAAATTGATGATGGAAATCAGCAAGTTGCGTTTGTTGACAGTACAGGCAACACCTATCATGGCTGAGTCGGAAGACCAAGAATTAGAGCGGCGATTGAGTCTATACCAGGTGTTTCTCAAACTGTACGAGCATCATCGAGGTTTGCTGGATGAAATTCTACAGCTTGAAAGTCTTGGTCAACCTTCGCTGACAGGTGTCAAGCCACGCTACCTCCAAGGGGTAGTGGACGGTTCTCTCGGTTATATAATTACTAATTTGCGTGACGGTGAGACGCAAACCCTGCAGCAGCCTCAACAAATGTGGACAATGGGGCGCGATCGCAACTGCGCTATTTATCTTGGCGATCGCCGGTTATCTCGTCGTCACGCCGCTATTCGCTATTTTGAAGGACAAGGCTTTTATTTGATAGATTTCAAAAGTACTAATGGTTCCTATGTCAACGGCGAACGCATTCACGAACCAATCAAGCTCAAAGATGGCGATCAAATCCTGCTTGGGAGTATGACATTTTCCTTTTTTGTCGCTAATCTGTCTCGAAGTTTACCACCAGTGCCTGTAGAATTACTTAGGCAGGTGGAAAATTACAAGTTGGAAACGGAAGTCGAAAAATCTACTTCGCCCTTTAATAGAGAAAAACCCCTGGCGGGTTTGCCAGAGGAATCTGCTAATTATTTTCGACCTCAAGGTTTAAGTCACTCCGGTACGGATTCAGCTTGGCAACAGCTAAGCAGTGATAAACAGTCGGAGATTCTTGATCGCTTTTTAGACAGACAATCAACCAACGACATCACCTAATTGAAGTTACTCTTCTTCTAATTCAACTTCTTCTTCGTCCTCACCACTAACTGCTGTGACCGAGTTCGCCGAGACAACTGCCCCCATTTCCAGCTTTTGGCGTAATTGCACGGTAATTTTATCAGCGGTTTCGGTATTTTCTTCGAGATATTTAATGGCATTATCTCGCCCTTGGGAGATATTCTCACCGTTGTAGCTGTACCATGCTCCCTTCCGCACTAGTACGCCAGTTTCTTCTGCCAAGTCCACAATACAACCGAGTGTGGAAATACCTTTACCAAAAATAATGTCAAATTCCGCAATTCTAAACGGCGGCGCGACTTTATTTTTGGCAACTTTGACTTTGACTCGGTTGCCAAATTCTTCCGTACCTTTTTTCAAGGTTTGAATTCGGCGAATATCTAAACGCACCGAAGCGTAGAATTTGAGAGCATTACCACCTGTTGTGGTTTCCGGGCTACCGTAGGTAACACCAATTTTTTGGCGTAATTGGTTAATAAAAATTACAGTGCATCCAGATTTACCGATGTTGCCAGTAATTTTACGCAGAGCTTGGCTCATTAATCGCGCTTGCAGACCAACATGAACATCACCCATGTCGCCTTCAATTTCGGCGCGGGGAACTAAGGCGGCGACAGAGTCAATCACGACAATGTCTACAGCCGCTGAACGCACGAGTTGATCGACAATTTCCAGACCAGCTTCACCTGTATCCGGTTGTGAAACCAGCAAATTGGCAATATCAACACCCAACGCAGCCGCGTAGGTAGGATCTAGGGCATGTTCAGCATCGACAAAAGCAGCAATCCCGCCACTTTTTTGCACTTCCGCCAAGGCATGTAGCGCTAGCGTCGTCTTCCCAGAACTTTCTGGACCATAAATTTCAATGACTCGTCCCTTGGGTAAACCACCACCCAACGCCAAATCCAGCGTTAGTGACCCACTGGGGATAGTCTCTACCCGCATGCGAGTAGCATCGCCCAGACGCATAATCGCTCCCTTACCAAAGGTACGCTCAATCGAGTTGAGCACCATCGTTAGCGCTTTTTGCTTGCCAGCATTATCAGTGGTTTCAATAGTAGCCATTCGCGCCTCTAAAATATGCAGGTTTCAAGAGTATCCGTTTTGGAGTCTGAGTAGAACAGATATACTATTTTAACTCTTTTACCGGATTTAGCATAGCGATAACAGCTTGATCTGTGACATGATCGTAACGCCACGCTGAAAGCACGGTAACTCATCCTCCAATAGTCTATTTATAGTCTATGTAGTCACAGATTTCTCGCTATATCATTGGTCATGAATAATTCTCTGATTCCTGAGACCGCCCTCACCATCGCCGGATTGACCGACTACATCCGCTTACTGTTAGAACAAGATGATTTACTTCGCCAAGTTTGGGTGACGGGGGAAGTTTCCAGCACCAATCAGCATAAAAGTGGTTTATTTTTTAACATCCAAGACCCCGACGGCAAAGCCGCAATCAGTTGTGTCGTTTGGAACAGCCAATTGCCAAAATTAGCGCAAATGCCGCAAATTGGCAGCCAAATTATCTTGCTAGGAAGTATTCGATTATACCCACAACGCGGGCAATACCAAATCCAAGTCTGGCAAGCATTACCCGCCGGAGTGGGTTTAATGGCAATGCGTAGCCAACAATTACGCTCCCGTTTAGAAAAAGAAGGACTATTCGCTCCCGATCGCAAGCAGTCCCTACCAATCCACCCGCAAACAATCGCTGTTGTCACCTCCCCACAAGCCGCCGCCTGGGGAGATATTCAGAAAACCCTCAAACGACGTTATCCAGGTTTACACGTTTTATTTTCCAGTGCTGTAGTTCAAGGTGAAACTGCACCAGCATCAATTGTTAAAGCCATTGAACGAGTCGAAAAAGACGGTCGCGCCCAAGTGTTAATTTTATCGCGGGGAGGTGGTGCAGTTGAGGATTTAGCTTGTTTTAACGATGAGCGTGTAGTACGAGCCGTCGCTAACTGTCGCATTCCCGTAATTACAGGTATCGGACACCAAAGAGATGAATCTTTAACCGATTTAGCGGCTGATGCTTGTCTACACACCCCCACAGCCGCCGCAGAACACGTTGTTCCCGCACTCAGCGACCTGAGTACTGAACATCAAGATCGGAGTGCAGCGTTATCGGCAATTGTCTCCGCAAAATTGGCAGCATCACACAACAACTTACAAATAATCCGCAACCGCCTGCGGTCTTTACGCTTAGATCGTCAACTTCAGCAGGAAAAAGAGCAATTAAATTGGCGGCGTCAACAATTAATTCAAAACACTCAACAGCAAATCCAACAAGCAACTGGAAATCTCGAATTGTTGCGCCAGTCCTTAACAGATCTGAACCCTAAAGCCGTGTTGCAACGGGGATACGCCGTAGTCTATTTAGAATCAGGAGCGATCGCCAGATCAGCTACAGACCTAACTGTTGGGCAAGAGTTAACGGTACAGTTGGGCGAAGGAGAAATTAAAGTTAACGTCACCTCTATATGAATCAAGATCATCAACCAGACACTGAGAATCTCCAAGGCGAAAGCTATGAAACAAAAGTCGCCGAAGTCGAAAAGATTATCGCTCGCATTTCCGCTGGGAAATTAGAGCTTGAAGATGTATTTGACCAATTCGCTTTAGCCGTCGAATATTTACGTCAATGCGAAAATTTCTTACAACAAAGGCAGCAGCAAGTTGACTTACTGATTGAAACCTTGGAAGACAAATAAGATTAAGCAACACTCCCCCGCTTCCGGGCTTCTTTATAAGAGATACCCACATTCCGAATCCCGGCTTTAATCATCTGTTGTTCTAAAAGGGCGAAGAAACGCGATCTATCGCCACCTCTGACCACCGCCTGATTGTGAGCTTCGGCTAAAGCCACAGGATAACCAAATCCTTTTTGAACTTGTGCCAAAGTTAATCCCAAAGACTGATCGAATAGTGTTTGGTTTTCGGCTACCCAGGCGGGAACTTCGATGCGGGCAATTTCTGTACCGACGTGGACATAGCAAAAATAGATGACGTGGTCTTGATATAAGTCGAGAATGCGGGCGTTACTCCGCCACAGAGGTCCACGTTGTCCTGGTTGAAGTTGAGTTGCCCAAACAGCAGTATCGCGCAGGGGGTCGAATAATTTACAAGGGACTTTTTCTTGTTGGTTAGGGCAATTGGTAACACAGTCGGGGACAGGGTGAGAACAAGCCGCTAGCCGCAAGAAGTTCAGCCCTTCAGCGCTGCGACTCGCGCTGAGATAGCCAACAATCGGGATTTGAGCATCACGCAGACGATCCCAAGATTCGATAATTGGCGGTAAGATTTGATCGCGGGCTTCGCTTGGCAGTTGTTCCAAAAACCAGTAAATTAAGGAACCATCCACCATTGTCAGGGTTGGCATTCCTTGTCCGCCTTGTTCAATCGCCAGTTCTGCTAAGACGATCGCTTCGGAGGACGTGCGGCGGTAACTCATCCATTCTTCGGCACGAATTCCCCACTGGCGCGAAATGTATAGGTCTTCTGGGCGATAAAATACTTCTGGCAAACTATCTAGTAAGGGATGGCGGTTTTGTCCGTAGTGCAAGACGACTCTACCAATGTTTAGTAGATAGCAATAGGCGATTTCGTGATGGTTGGGAGCAATTTGGGAGCCGTCGGTGGCGATGACTGTGTTGATGCTTGTGGGTTTGGGGATATCAAGGCGAGTGTTTAATGGCTCGACTGGGGTTGCATTGGCAAATAACAGGCGATCGCGCCATTTCTCTTGGAGTTGCACCAAATCGGCTTGAGATGAGCTTGCCTTGTACAGATATTGTTGTGCTAATTCCAGACGCTGACGACTCGCCGCCGCCTCGACAGTCAGGTGCTGGCTGATTCCTTGCATTTGCCGTGAGAGTTTTGTCAGATCAAGCATATTTATTTGAGATCAGCAATTAGATTAAGCCACAATTCCTACAGTTAAAACCGAATGTTGCCCAACTTCACCGACAATTCTCCTCAAAAGTGTGGTACCAAGACGGTTTTTTGCCTATTTGTCAGAACCTAGTCATCATCTTTACACAATTTTTATATTTGGCTGCATTGTGAAAGCTAGGATGAAGTCTGACTAAAACTAAGTCCAAAAAATTCTCAAGCAGAAGCGCCATATTTTATGTTCTGTTTAACTTATGTTGAAACCGAAAGACTAAAGCCCAAGAACTTTACAATTTTTTCATATATCGATAGATATATCAAGGGAATGTAAAGAACAGTGTTAATCTACCTACAAATAAAAAATTGACCGCTAACAACTTTTAAGTAAATAAAGGAGCGGGGATGAAATTGATAGAAGTAGCAACGCCCAACTCCTGGCTGCAAACAAACGGTCAATCTCACATGAACGCAAACGCAGTAGACCAATAGCACGAAGATCTCACTTTTAAAGTACAGAGATCACTGTGTACTATTCTGCTTCTGTGGTTAACTGTCTAGTGTTTAATCATTTAACTACGTGTTCACACTTAATTTTGCCTGGATAGAGCAATGTTAAAAATACATGATACTTTTATTTTGTGTATAATAAATTGCATCGCTTTTTAACTGTTAATCTTAAGCAAGAGTGATTATTATAGTCAACTCGGCATTTTAAACAGGGTGTACCGCTCATTCCCCAGATTCGCTTTCATTGCATGCGTAACTTCTAAATGTGCTTATAGCAGTTTCAGTGATCTAGAACTAAATAACTAAAGATTCTTCATAAAGAGTGATTTAATTATCTGTCTGTATTTGATATACTGTGATATATTTCTTAACAAAATCTCAGGTGAGCAATAATGCTTTGCTCTAGAGTCAAAGATTCAACTATTTCCGGTTTAACTCTCACCGCCCAATATTGTCTTATTTTTCTATTAACTGAGGATGGATATAATTATGAAAATCAACACAGTAAATAAAGTAAAAATTCTCAATTTAGAAATAGATAATTTTTCAATGTTAGAATTTTTAGAAAATCTGCAATCAGGAATTGTCTTCACACCCAATGTAGATCATTTAATCAGACTGCAAAAAGACCCTGACTTTTACAGCGCTTATAGTAATAGTACTTATCGACTCTGCGATAGCCAAATAGTATTGTATGCCTCAAAGTTTTTAGGTACACCGCTGAAAGAAAAAGTTTCTGGTTCTGATTTATTACCTAATTTTTATAATCATCACAAATATAATGAACAAATGAAAATTTTCCTCTTAGGTGCAGCCGAAGGAGTAGCTTTCCAAGCCAAAAATAAAATTAATCTTAAGGTTGGTAGAGAGATTATTGTCGGTGCTTATTCTCCGCCTTTTGGCTTTGAAAAAGATTTTCAAGAGTGCAGCAAAATCGTAGAAATGGTTAACGCATCAGGTGCTACAGTCTTAGCGATCGGTGTTGGCGCACCTAAGCAAGAAAAGTGGATTTGTCAACATAAAGACAATTTAGTAAACATTAAAATCTTTATGGCGGTTGGGGCGACGATTGATTTTGAAGCCGGGAATGTCCAAAGATCGCCAAGATGGATGAGTCAAATCGGCATGGAATGGTTATTTAGACTAATCTGCGAACCCAAAAGATTGTGGAAAAGATATTTGGTAGACGATCTTCCTTTTTTTATCTTGATTTTGAAACAAAAATTAAATTTATATTCTGCTCCTGAGCCAGCAACCTCTACACAATCACAAAATAAAGGAGATGAGCCAATTCAACCAGTCCCGGCAACATCATCAAAATTAGCAACTGAATCAAAGCTTTATCAGTATGTAACATCAACGACACAAAAAATTCATCTGCCTTAAAAATAGGTTTGATCTCAGGAGCTAGAATTTAAACAACTAGTTAGAGCAATCGAGACCTTCCTTGTACCTCGCTAATCTGCAATAAGAGTGTAATTAAAAGAAGAGTGGTGAATTTATCTTCGCTCTCTCAAGGTAATTATCTTCCGGTGACACTCTTGACAATACGAGATGGATCATGATAGGAACGATGAATATGTTGATATTCTTGGTATTGCCAGCCAACTAATCCGGAAAATGTGCCCGCACCCCGAAAAATATGTAACAAAGCTTTAATCAGTAAATGTCTTTTGCCTAGAGGCGCAGGTAATAGCAGCAGCAATCCCACAACAATCAATCCACATCCTTTAACGACGCGCATCGCCTGAACTTTCAGTGATGGCGACAATTCACGTTCGCACCAGCTGTGAGTACTCCAACAGCGATAACCGCGCCGCAGAATCCATTTGATAGTAGTGCGGTATTTGGGAATCCACTCCCAGACCTTGGCTTCATTCGCCCAAACTATTAGACATCCTTGACGATAAAGGCACATAAAGAAGTGAGAATCTTCGCCTCCAGTCAAGGCAAAACGTTCGTCAAAAGGTCGTAGAAAGCGGCGAAAGATTTCACCACGCACGAGCACATTATTTGTAAATGCAACCTTGGGTAGATGACCTGTAGGATAACATGGTGAGTCAAAAAACTTCCCATCGATTACCCAATCCGCGACATCTGGCTCTTCAAAATACGGGAGAACAGGTCCTGTAACAACATCCGCATCATATTCACTTTGCACCGATAGCAACTCGTCTAACCAAGATGATTCGGGAACTTCGTCATCATCAATGAAAGCGATAAAATCGGCATTTTTACTCACACAAGCAATTGCGTGGTTACGGGCGTAAGATATGCCGCGTAACGGTTCAATTGAATATTTCAGCGCCCATTTGAAGTCAGAATCAAGGCGATCGCACACCGCACGAGCCGAACCTAAATTGTCATTATCCACCACAATTACTTCTAAAAGCGGAATTTCATTCTTACTAAAAGTTAATTGGTTGAGGCGCTCAAGCAAGCGTTGCAATGCTTGTGGGCGTTCATAAGTGAGCGCACATACAGCTACTAACATTTTGTCACCTGAAGGAAAGAAAAATTTTTACTCTTGAGCTGTTTCCAGCCATTCTTCTGTGTGGTCGGTGAAGTGGAAAGAATCACTTTTGGCTACGTCGTACTCTATAGCCATTGAGAAAATTGTGGATACATAAAGTATCCAAAAGATGCTATTAGTTGCTAAAAGGCTACCTTCACTCAGGTTATAAAGCACCAAGAATGTTAAACACATCAATGGCCACACACCTTCGATGCTTCTAGTGAGGCGCAGCCAACGTACTGCCCGGAAGTAAGCTGTCGTCAAACTCATGATAAAAAGCCCTAAGCCGACAACACCTAATTCCGCCATCAGATCTAAAAAGCCGTTGTGACCGTAGGGACAATCCCATTCCAGTGTCCGCCAGATATATGCTGACACCTCACTGTCCCAACCTCTCCAAAAGCCGTTAAATCCATAGCCGAATAAAGGACGTTGTTCGATCAATTCCCACATGATCGCCCAGATATCCGTGCGTCCGGTCAGGGTTAAATCTTTTCCCAAAACATTACCAAGCACTTCTAAATTATCTAAAAGCAGTGTCGTCGCCCCAGCAGCAACTAAAATAATGGCGATTGTTAATGGTACTACACGGGAAGAATTTTGCCGCCAAGCTCGGTAAATTGGCAGCATAATTGTCATCGTCAGAAAAACAGTCAATGCTGTTTTAGAAGTTGACAGGACAATCAAGGCAATGGAGAGGATGTAGTTCACTCCAAAAAACCACCGCCACTGGTGACTACTGATACTCAGTAAGAGAAAAACCATGTTACTGAGAACCATCAACCGACCTAAGCCGTTTTTGTGCGTCATAATCCCCCGCCATGCACCTGCATGTACTCCAGATTCCTGAATGCTCATCACACCGTAAGATGGCAAGGCAATGGCGAAAATAATACTTAGGACGATGACGATGCTTAATGTCCCAGCTAACAAGTAGAGTTGCTCTCGCAAGCTGTAGCGGGTGGCTAAATATATGCCAAATAAAGTTGTTCCCAGCAGTAGCAGGCTGCGTCTGGGTGTCATATCGGGGGCAACTGTCCATAAAATAGACGCCAACGCCAGACCCACCAACAGCCAAATCCAGACGTCTTTTACTACTACGTAGGAAAAAGCTCTCCGGCGTGCCACAATCAAGAGCAAAGTCACCAGATAGATACTGGAGAAGAATATCGGACTATAAGGATCGGCAGGTATACCAGCGGTATTTTCACTATCTAGTAAAACAGGAACCAAACCACTAGTTGAAAGAAACAAACAGATAGTCACAAATACCTTTTCGGGTAGATCAGGAAGTTTTAACATCTTAAGGCAGATTTTCTAATGGGAACTAGAGAAACAGAAATTGTTGTTTATGACTAATTGTTAACATCAGGCAACTCGATAATTCTTTCATGTTTATACTGGCATCTCCTTGAGAAATTTACTTACTTAGTGTTTTTATTCACTTGCGAATACTTAAAAATCCTGTTTGGATATCTAACTCAATTTAAAAATATCATCCACTTATCACATCTCTCTCAAAAGATTGAGGAATTTATACCATTAACCTAGTAACAAATAAAGAAGACTATTAGTTTAACTCTCGTGATCAAACTTACATAAACTATCATCAGAGGAAAAAATACATATGCCATTAGAAAGGTTTTTACGCTCTTATTAAAAGTTCTCATAGTTAGGTCTCTTTCTTGAAAAAGCTCCTTACAGTAGGCTTTTGCCCGATTGATCCCTGAAGCATCTGCCCCGATGATTACGTAGCAATCAGCACTTCAAGCTACCAGTGATTAGCTATTACATTTTTATCTGTAAAGAAATTCTGATTTGATTTTTCTTTACAAAATGAAAGCAAACCGTTATAGTCTTATCTTATTTTCTCATCAAGGCTCAGATGCAAACCAAGGAACCAGCATTCCCACGCTTCACAAATCGGAATACATCAAGTGAACCACACTGGAATAAAAGAATACCAGAAGGCGATGAAGATAATCCCGGACTCAGTGAAATATTAGCTTTGCTCCGTCGTCGGCTATTTGTAATTGGCACTGTGGCACTTGTTGTAACTGCGGCATCTATCGGTTGGACTTTAACTCGTACTCCTAAGTATGAAGGTAAATTTCAGCTTTTAGTTGAGCCTTTAAAAAACTCTGACAATCAATTACTGGTTTTGCTATCTCAAACTCTGAAGCAGAACCTCAGTGAGATGACTAAGCAAAATACTACGGCTTTAGATTACCCAGCTTTAATTGAGGTTTTAAAAAGTCCGCAACTAGTAGGTCCGGTGATCGAGAAGCTCCAAAGTCGATATCCAGAGATTACCTATGACCCGCTCGTTGGCAACGATGCTGCTGGTAAACTCTCTAATGGTAGGTTGGGAACGCTGTATATTAGCCGCGTTACTAAAGGTAAAGACGAATCTCGTGTGATTGAGGCTCGTTATCAGGATACTAATCCACGCAAAGTTCAGTTCGTCTTAGATCAGCTTTCGCAAGCTTATTTGGATTACAGTATCAAGCAGCAGCAAACTTCCGTGCGTCAGGGAATTGATTTTGTCGATGAGCAAATCCCGAAATCCCAAATCCGCGTTGACCAGCTTCAGCAAAGATTACAGAACTTTCAGCAGCATTATGGTGTGTTTAATCCCGAACTCCAAGGCGAACAACTGCTAAGGAACCTCGATGCGGCGCAAACTCAAAGATTGGCAATCGAGCGCAAACTCATTGAAGCTAAGTCGCTTTACAATTCTTTACAAAAACAATTGGGGATGGGTCAAGATGTGGCGATCGCTTCAGCCTCTTTAAGTGAATCACCTCAGTACCAAAAGTTACTTACCCACATGCAGGAAGTAGACTCCAAGATGATTACAGAATCTGCACGTTTTAGTGATGAAAGTCCGATGATGCAATCTTTGCACGAACAAAAACAAAAACTACAACTGCTGTTAAATCAAGTAGCAAAATCGGCTGTTGGTGAGAGAATCTTTAATCCAGTCAGCAATCCTCAAACTGTTGGTTTTCAAAGTACTGTCGGTAGACAACTGACTCAGCAACTGGCGGATGCGTCAAATCAAATTCAGTCTTTAGAAGCTGCTTACCAATCGTCTGTACGCACGGAAACTCTTTTAAATCAACAAATTAGAGAATATCCGAAAATTGCGCGTCAGTTCACAGATTTGCAACGAGAACTGCAAGCAACCAACGATACCCTCAGTCAATTGTTAGGCAAACGGGAAGCCTTGCGCGTCGATGCAGCGCAACAAGAAATCCCTTGGGACTTAATTATGCCTCCCACCATCCCCCACGACCAAAGAGGTCAGCTTCTACCTGTGACGCGGAATCTGGGACGGAATGCGGCTTTGGGTGGGCTTGCAGGGTTATTATTGGGTACTTTAGCCGCTTTTGCACTCGATAAATCTCAAAATGTTTTTCATAATTCTGAAGAAATTCAACGCGCGACTAAAATACCAATATTAGGATTAATTCCTTTTAACATCGAATTAAGAAGATTTACTTTAGTCAAGGATGTAATCAATTTTACTCAGAAAACTCAAAATCGACTGTTGGCTCAGCAGCATCACCAATCACGCGTCAGCTCATATCCTTTTTTACAAGCTTTTAATAACATTTACAGCAAAATCAAATTTTTGCCCTCCGACTCCCCCATCCGTTCCTTGGCTGTGACCTCCAGTATCTCTACTGAAGGTACGTCAACAGTAGCTGTCCACCTGGCAAAAAGCGCCGCTGCCACAGGTGCGCGGGTATTATTAGTGGATGCCAATTTTCATCATCCCCAACTCCATGTGAAGTTAGGAATACCCAACGTCCACGGTCTTAGTGAAGTCCTTGGTCAAAATTTGGCTCTTGAAACCGCAATTGTGCAATCATCTTTGGAAAACAACTTATTTGTTTTGACTTCAGGTCAAGTTCCCCTAAATCCGACACATCTTTTCTCAGACGCGAGGATGCAATATTTTGTGGAGCGATCGCAAGCCATTTATGATTTGATTGTGTACGATACACCACATTTGTTAGGTCTGTTGGATACAAACCTCTTAGCCACACATATTGATGGTATTGTTTTGGTCGTGGGTTTGGGGAAAACGCCGCGTCCCACCTGCAAACACGTTTTGGATGAATCCAAAGCTACTCATGTTTCAGTTTTAGGTATCGTTGCCAACACTGTAGAATTGTAACTACCAGTTGCGGCGACTATAATTGGGTGTATTTACTGATTACAATTGTGAAATATGCGATCAAACCAGAGTGAAGTTTATCCAGCAACTGATTGACAATCTCCAAACAAAAGTTCAAAGCCAATTCCTGCGTAATCTCGGCTGGCTGGGTGCATCAGAAATCGTATATCGCGTCATTCGTTTGGCGTTGGTAGTTGTCATTGCGCGATTTTTAAGCCGTTATGACTACGGGTTAGGCGCTATAGTTATGACAGTGCGTGAGTTGACACTCACATTTACCAGCGTCGGTATTGGCGCAAAAATTATCCAAGCTGAAGACGAAGAGTTAGAAGTGCTTTGTAACTCAGCTTACTGGTTAAATTGGACAATATTTGTTACTCTCTTTGTGATTCAATGTCTTGCCTCTTTGCCGATTTCCTGGTTTTATCAGACAAACAACTTGATCTTACCAATTTGTGTGTCAGCGGTTCCCTATTTAATTTGGCCTTTAGCGACAATTCATAAAACCCTAATTCAGAGAGGAAATCGTTTAAAGCTGATAGCTGTCACCGACAGCATCCAAAACTCTTTTGGTGGTATACTATCCGCAATATGCGCGGCTTGTGGTCTAGGTGTATGGTCATTTGTTTTACCATCCGTTTTAGTTGCACCATTAGAAGTGCTAATCTTCTGTCGCCTTTATGACTGGCGTCCAAACACGGGCTTTACAGTTAGATATTGGTCAGAAATTTTCAGCTTTGGAAAAAGTATTTTAGGAGTAACTTTATTAAAAACCTTACGGAACAATTTAGATTATCTGATAGTCGGACGTTTTGTGGGTATTTCCGAATTAGGAGTCTACTTTTTTGGCTTTAACGCTGGATTAGGTCTCAGTTTAGGTATCATTAATGCCATTAACTCGGCGATGCTGCCTCATTTATGTTCAGCCCGCTCACAATGGTCAGAATTTCGTCACCGATACTATAATAGTTTAAAAATTATTGGCTTTATTATTATTCCCCTCGTTTTACTCCAATGTATTTTAGCGCCACTATATGTGCCGTTAATCTTTGGTCAAAAGTGGGTAAAAGCAATTCCAATTCTGATCTTGATTTGTCTATCAGCGATTCCGCGACCCTTTGCTGATACTGCTTCTCAGCTACTAGTAGCTGTAGGCAAGCCACATTTAGACTTGCGATGGAATGTCTTATTTACTACTATTTTCAGCTTAGCATTAATGATTGGCATTCAGTGGCAAATTATCGGAATAGCCACATCTGTACTAGTAGTCCATTTTATTTTTCTACCTATATTTACAATTTGGGCTTCGCGTTACGTCTTCTCTCAAAAGAATTAACAAAAATCGAGGTGATTAGTGAAAAAAGTATCTGTCATCGTTCCAGTATATGGAGTGGAAAAATATATTGCGGCAACAATTAGCTCTGTCCTCGCCCAAACATATGATAATTTTGAGTTATTAATTGTTAATGATGGAAGTCCTGACAAAAGTGAAGAAATTTGCGCTTCATTTACAGATCATCGCATCAAAATTATTCGCCAGGAAAACGGCGGAGTATGTGCCGCCCGCAACACCGGAATAACTGCAGCCCAAGGAGAATATTTAGCTTTTTTGGATGGGGATGACCTCTGGATGCCAGAAAAGCTTGAAAAACATGTTGAGCATTTAGATAGCTTACCAACAATCGGTGTTAGCTTCTCTCGGTCTGCTTTTGTTGACGAAGCGGGACAACCGTTAGGAATCTATCAGATGCCAAAGCTGCGAGATATCACTCCAGAAATTATCCTTTGTCGCAACCCAATTGGCAATGGTTCAACACCAGTCATCCGCAAAGAAGTCTTCACTAACCTCAGATTTGATGAAGAATTGCACCATTTCGAGGATGTTGAATGCTGGTTGCGGATTGCCTTACAAACCGACTGGCAAATTGAAGGCATTCCCGCAGCCTTAACACTATACCGCGTCAATTCTCAAGGCGCATCGACTAATCTGGCACAGCAATTAGTTGATTTAGACGCAGTACTCGAAAAAACTAATTCCTACGCCCCAGATTTAATTGCTAAATATGGCAGTATTGCTAAAGCTTACGAGTTACGCAAGCTAGCCCGTTGGGGAGTACGTCTGAAAGCCGGTTCCACAGCCGTAGAAATGTCCCATCGCGCTTTATCAACAGATTGGCGTATCCTCCTCCAAGAACCCGCCCGCACATTAATCACTTTAGCCGCTGGCTATTCTCTCTCAGTACTACCGAGACCTGTTTACCAACAGATAGAATCCCTAGCGTTGAGAATCACCGGGGCTACCCAAAAACGTCAAATTTTACAAGATGAATCGGCACAAAAAACCGAGGAAGATCTTCCAATTTCTGAGATTGTTAATCGTTGATAAGTTCATAAACGAACCACATTAGCGAAGCGAAGGCGTCAGCCGTTAGGACGCGACAGCATAGCGTCAGTAATTTATGTCAGCCCCAATCAGCAAAATCGCTATCCATTTGAGATAGCGATAGCAGGTGAATGCTTGCATCATTTTTAACCGTTTCCCTTTCAGGCGGTGTGTTATATCCCCAGTCTGCTAAGTATAGGCGGACACCTGCGAGGTGGGCTTGTTGAACTAGTTGTAACGTTTTTAATCGGTCTTCGACAAACCACAAGCTTTCAGGAGAGATATTTGCTTTTTGAATTAATTCTTGCAAAATCTCATATTTAGGACGTTTTGACTCTTTGCCGAAAATGAATGATTGCGGTAACTCCACTCCTTGTTTTTGCAACAACTGCTGGACGAAACGCTTTTCCTTAGTAGTAATAATATATAGTTGAACTGCGCTCTTCAGCACACGTTTGATTTTCTCGGTAACACCAGGATAAAATTCATGGAGACTCAACCACTCATCTAAATCCTGTGTAATCCACTCATCACGCAGCTTGTCTAATGTGCTACTGACTTTAGTGGAGTCTAAGTGATATTGCTGGATAATTCCGTGATTAATCGTCTCCCAGTCAGATAAAATCGTCGCTGACTCAACCCCATCTACTAAAGCTTTGATTAAAACTGGCATTTCCCAACCCGTCTCAATCACAGGTCTGAGTTGGTAGAACTTAGCAGCCAAATCAGGATCTGGCGTCTGGTTAACAGACCAAACTTGACAGTAAGTACGCCAAGCTACGAGAAAATATTCCTTTAGCCCATCACAAACCACACCATCAAAGTCTAAGGCGAGAATCACTGGAGTACTTGCTGCGCTCATGAAATTATACTGAACTGCTCTCACTACCTTACCTTCCTCCTTGCTTAATTCCCACAAAGTAGTCAAAATTCCTCTTTACTCCCAAATAACTGTTCTTCACGATCGCTATTTATGGTTTAATCATTAAGATAGTCTAATTTTTTTAGCAACCGAATTAAATTACTGGTAGAGGCAACAATGGCAGCAGACTATCCAGACATTGATATTGCGCCATTTATCGATCATGCCTTGTTGATACCAACTGCCACGCCGCAGCAGGTAGAGCAATGGTGCGAGGAAGCATATAGATTTAACTTCGCCGCAGTTTGCGTGTATCCGATTTATGTTAGGCAAGCAGTGGAATTACTGCGAGGTAAAGGGCCGCAGGTTTGTACCGTAATTGGTTTTCCGAGTGGGGCGTCTACGACAGCTGTCAAGCTCTACGAAGCTCAAGAAGCTGTGGAAAATGGGGCGGATGAGTTGGATGTATCGATTAATCTAGGCTGGGTCAAGTCGGGGAATACCGAAGCCTTACATGATGAAATTGCGGAAATTTGTCAGGAAACAGGGAAGCCTGTAAAAGCAATTCTGGAAACTACCCTGCTGACGGATGCGGAAAAGCGCATCGCGGCAGAAATTTGTCTGGAGGCAGGAGCTGCTTTCTTGAAGACGAGTACAGGTTGGAATGGTGGCGCAACTGTGGCGGATGTAGCGCTGTTGAAGGAAGTCGCAAAGGAACGAGTCGGAATTAAGGCTAGTGGGGGAATTAGAACTGTCGAGCAGGCGTTAGACTTAATTTTGGCAGGCGCAACTCGTTTAGGTACGAGTCGTGGCATTGATTTGCTCAAACAGCGCGATAACCTAGGAAAGTAGGGATCAATTGAGGAATGAATTTTTCCAGTGTGGATTTGGGATGAGTGGCAATCTCAAGTTCTGTATTTACTCGGCATTTAGCTCTCATGAGTCGAACTTATCAGGCAACGGGAATTAATCTTAAGGCTCAACCAATGGGTGAGTCAGATCGGCTAGTGACAATTTTGACACGAGAGTTTGGTCTGATTCGGGTTATTGCCCCAGGGGCACGCAAGCATCTTTCCTCTTTGGGTGGGCGGAGTGGGATGTTTGTGGTGAATGAGTTACTGATTGCGAAAGGGCGATCGCTAGATAAAATTACTCAAGCACAAACTTTAAAATCTTACGCTCTTCTCAGTTTGGATCTGGGAAAACTAGCCGCTAGTCAATATTTAATCGAAATGGTACTGGCTCAAGCTTTAAGCGAACAACCTCAAGAGGAATTATATGACTTACTCAATCAACATCTCCAGCAATTAGAAGAATTACCTAGGCTCGATAGTTGGAGTGTTTTAAGACACCTGACTCAGGCAATATTTCACTTTTTGACTTTGTCAGGAATGACACCAGAAGTGCAAGTTTGTTGCTTGACTGGGCGTGCTTTAATCCCAGACTTTAATGAGTCTAAATCGCAAGTAGGATTTAGTGTGCCTGCCGGTGGAACCCTAAGTTTAGCGGCTTGGCAGCAAAATCCGGAAGTCGTTTTGTCTCGGCGCTTAAATGCGATCGAACTGGCCATACTCCAACAACTTTCCCAGCCGCAACTAGAGGTATTTACAACTGACCAGTACAATCCTAGTTGGCTGCGAGTTGAGCAAATATTGCGTTCTTATACTCAGTATCATTTTGAGCGTCCGATTCGTTCTGCTGCCTTAATAGATAGTTATTTTGATCTGCTGATTTCGACAAACCATGATGCAACCGTCTGATTTTGAGCAAAAAATTGTTCCTTTGTCCGACCGCCACCTGAAAAAGCCGAAGGAGAACACCCCCGCGTCGGTTCACCCGATAGAGCTAGCTCGTTCTTCGGCTTCGGAGAATGAGAAACCACCCACAGAAGTGCCGCCAACCGTCGTTCCGAGTACAAATGGAATTGATACCCCAGCACTAGTGACTACAACAAACACCGATATGGGTGATGGTGCTAGCATCCACTCTGCCAAAGATTCGGAAGATAACTCAAACCCACCAGGATTTATTCCAGTTCTGAAAAACAGTAATTTTCTGGCTTTGTGGAGTGGTCAGGTTTTCTGCCAAATTGCCGATAAAGTGTATTTGGTATTAATGATCGCCTTAATTGACACTTTAGTTGAAGGCGATACCAAGATTAGTGGTTGGGTGTCAGCTTTGATGATGACTTTTACAATCCCCGCCGTGTTATTTGGTTCGGTGGCGGGTGTGTATGTAGACCGTTGGCAAAAAAAGACAGTGCTGGTTGCTACGAATCTGCTACGCGGGATTCTAGTGTTTTTAATCCCGCTACTGCTGTTTTTGACTCATGATTGGGCACCAATTGCCGGCAAGTTACCCGTAGGTTTTGGGATTATTCTTGGTGTAACTTTTTTAGTCTCGACGCTGACCCAGTTTTTTGCTCCAGCCGAGCAATCAACGATTCCTTTAGTTGTGCAGTCGTCAGATTTGCTCTCAGCTAACTCCTTATATACAACAACAATGATGGCGTCAGTAATCGTCGGCTTTGCTGTTGGAGAGCCACTGCTGGGTATAGCTGACAATATATGGCAGCAACTGGGTGGGACGGGCGGATTGGGCAAAGAAATTTTGGTGGGTGGTAGTTATGCTGTTGCCGGACTATTGTTGATGTTACTGAAAACTGGGGAGAAAAAGCCGGAAAAAGAGTTACCTCATGTTTTTGCCGACCTCCGCGATGGTTTCCGCTATCTGGGAGAAAATCGTCTTCTTCGCAATGCTTTGATTCAACTAGTAATTTTGTTCTCTGTTTTTGCCGCCTTAACAGTTATCGCCGTGAGTATGGCAGAAGCGATTCCGAACTTAAAAGCATCTCAATTCGGCTTTTTACTAGCCTCGGGTGGTGTGGGGATTGCCATCGGGGCGATTGTTCTCGGTCAGTTCGGTCAGCACTTTTCCCATACCCGCTTGAGTTTAATTGGCTCAATTGGGATGACAGCTAGCTTGTTGGGTTTGTCGGTATTCACAACACAGCTATGGGCTTCTGTCTTATTACTCGCGCTAGTTGGTGTTTTTGGAGCGCTGATCGGTATTCCTATGCAGACCACAATTCAAAAAGAAACACCTACTGAGATGCACGGTAAAGTCTTTGGTCTGCAAAATAATGTGATTAATATTGCATTGACACTACCGCTAGCATTAGCAGGTGTAGCCGAAACATTCATCGGTTTACAAGGAGTATTTTTAGGTTTAGCAACAATTGTTATATCAGGAGGTGTCCTAACCTGTTATATTTTCCCTAGATAGCTCATCAGTTATTAGTTATTAGTGATTTGTTCTTAGTCATTAGTTACTAGCCAATAGTTTAAATTTTTAATTGAGACTATTGACATAAATACAGACTTAGGCTTTGCACTAGTAATAAAAGCTGATAGCTTTGACCTTTCAAGCTGATAGCTAATTAAAGAATGCGTATTGCCTGGATTGGAAAAAAATCACCCTTTTGTGGCAACGTTACCTATAGTCGAGAAATTACTAATGCCCTATTAGACAGAAAACACGAGGTGAGATTCCTGCATTTTGCCCAGGAAGAATCCGATCCTCACAACTGGCCAGATTGTCCAGAAGTTAATCTGCCTTTTCTCTACAAATCTCAGGTTTACACGATTCCCACATTCAACGCGACCAGAGTTTTAACTCAATCATTGCGACGAATCAAACCGGACATCGTGCATGCTTCTCTGACTTTATCTCCCCTTGACTTTATGCTACCGGAAATCTGTGACAAACTAAATTTGCCACTGATTGCCACTTTTCATACCCCATTTGCGGGTAGAGGGGCGAAGTTAGTCTCAGGAACTCAACTTTTGGCGTATCAATTGTACGCACCGTTTTTATGTAACTACGATCGCGTGATTGTTTTTTCGCAAGTTCAGCGAGACTTACTAGCTAGACTAGGAGTACCCGCGAGAAATGTCGCTGTGATCCCTAACGGCGTTGATGTGGAAAAGTATTCGCCCGGTCCTTCCAATATTAAAGCCGAATTTAATGCCAAACGCTTGTTCGTCTATCAAGGACGACTAGCACCAGAAAAGAACGTTGAACAGCTGCTTCGAGCCTGGAAGCAGGCGAATATGGGTTTAGATAGTAAATTACTGATTGTCGGCGATGGTCCCGTCAAGCCCTCTTTAGAACAATTTTATGGAGTGGAATTAGGTATCCATTGGTTAGGTTTTGTGAGTGACGAAAACCGGCGCATTGAAATTCTTCGCGGTGCTGATGTTTTTGTCTTACCTTCTTTAGTTGAAGGATTATCGCTGTCTTTATTAGAAGCAATGTCTTGTGGAATTGCCTGTCTAGCTACTGATGTCGGTGCAGATGGAGAGGTGTTAGAAAACGGAGCCGGTGTGATTATTTCTACCAAGCGCGTCGCCGCAGAATTACGCACTCTCTTACCACTCTTCCAAGACCATTCTGAGTTAACAACTTTACTAGGGCAAAAAGCACGGCAACGAGTACTAGAGCGTTACACTCTCAACAATAATATTACCCATTTGGAAAAACTTTATATTCAAGTACAAACCGAACAGCATCTGCAACTCGGTCGCGGAGCGTGAGGAGGAAGGGGGGAGTGTCTCCGATGGGGGGAAGGGAACACTCCCTCATTCGCCTTGCGTCATCGTCACTTTAAAAGTCTTGTCCGTCTGGGGAATATTGCGATGTAGAATCTCGGAGATACTTTTGGTTTGATTAATCACTTCCCAACCTACGGCGGAAAAGGTGTCCTTGTTGAAGATATTTTCTGCTAACAACGGATTGGTTAAGGCTTGGGAAAAAGCATCGACGCCAACTAGCCTACCCATTAATGGGGCTAAGGCTGAATTTGGTCGCGTGTCTTCAGCGAAGAGTCCGACGTAATATTCAATATTATCGACGTTGCCGTACAAACGCTGTAGTTCCTTTTGGGCTGTTTCGTCACTAGTAATCTGATCGAAATCCGTCACTCGCGGAAACTGGCACATTTCTCGGTAATCATTATAAGTAGTTAAACGAGTATCTCTACCTAAATTGATGCTCTTTTGATCGACTTCTAGTAAAAAAGGCGCAGTGTTAAATAAACCAATCCGCCCTGCTTTTTGTAGTGACGCATCCTCAAATAAGCGTCCTAATCCTCGGCTGGTAATCATGTCACTGTTATACAGCGTCTCACCGATAGAAACTTGCTGACCATCTACACTAATTTTATTCGGCACCAGACTATGCCAGCGATACAATAAATTGAATTCTACAGTCATCCAGTTCTGGCGATACCACTTCTCATTGGTAAAGGACAAGGGATCGACGATGAAGTTGAAGTTATAGGGAACAATATGTTTTATATATTCCTCAACGACAATCTTCATCAGCAAGACAATCATCACATTTCGCGCAGTTTGGAAAATTCGCTCGTCATCCCAGTTGTACTTCTGCGCTAAAAGTTCGCAAATCCGGTTATGTTCCCGTAAGAACAGAGTGTTCATCATCACATAGCCGATTTGCACGTTACCCGTTTCTTTACCCATCGCAAACAGCTTTTCTTTTTTCTCGGGGCTGATATCCTCGCGGAAAAGGGTGACTAGGTCTTTGAACTCGTCTTTTACAACGCCATTCTGGAAATAATAAGGCGGGTATTCCTCGTCATTAATCATCTGGCTTTTGAGTTTACCGCCTTGATCAGATCTCAAGATGTGGGTAACGCGGCTGTTTAAGCCGTATAAAGCACTTAAATCAATATCGTGATTAGAGGTATTCTTTAAATCGTTGGTGCGATCGGTTCGCAGAAAGCTATCTGTAAACCATTGGGCAAAATAGGGGAAAACTAATGTAGATTTGGCAGAGAAGATAGTGTCGCCACTGCGGATGAATAATTTGGAGAGTTCTGCAACTGCAGGAAGGACTGTAAGATCCTTGGGTGGTAGATGGCGTCCACTGTAAGTTCGATCTGTTAAAGAGTCCCAGGATGTGTAGTCTGACTTGGTACTCAGCGGGTAGGGACGGGTTTTGGTTTTGTAAATTGCATTGTTCAGCAGAAATTTGTTGATGCGCCGTTTGAGGAAGTCGTTGCTTTGTACCAGATCCCACAACCACTTAAAGTGAGTCAAAACAAAGAACTCTAGCCGATTTCTCAATCCGTCTCTAGCTGTGCTTCTTTCTTTGCTCATGACTATTTGCTCTCTTTTTTTATAGTTTTGTTAAGTTGGGTGAAATTCGCTTATATTCAACATTGATGGTAAGTCTGAGAGTACTGACTTCAAATTGGGAACTGCAGTTCCTAATATAACTGCATACCTCCTTAACTGACAGGAATGCACTCCCGACCAAAAACCGCCAGCCAGGGATTTAAATCCCTGTCTCAAAGCAGAAGTCCATTGAAATGGACTAAAACTAAATTTGAAGCGTGTTTCCGTTGATTAAAATGGACTTGCGCTTTGATATACTCACCGTCCTAAAGGAGCGGCGATTCTTGACGCTTCACCGGGGTCTGCTACCGAAATAGTCCTGTGCATCCCTCTGCGCCCGTTTAGAGTCGTGGCGATATCCCATCCCGACGAGTTCTATATTCTTTGCGGCGTTCCCATCTCGGCAATGAGACAAGTGGCAATTCAAACAAGTCACTGTGCGTACCGACAAATCAAGCTTACCCCACTTAAATCCGCAGTTAGAACAAACCTGGCTTGTCGGTTCCCATCTACTAATTACTCGGAATTCGCGGTTATATTTCTCAGATTTAGCCTCGCACAGTGTTCTAAATTCGCGCCAACCTTGTAGACTAATCGCACGAGATAGTTTTCTATTCTTAACCATCCCCGACACATTCAAGTCTTCTAAAACAATCGTTTGATTTTCACGGACTATTTTAGTTGACAGTTTGTGCAGAAAGTCTTTGCGTGTATCCGCTATTCTCAGACGCGTTTTAGCTATTTTTAGCCTTGTTCTTTCACGTCGCTTAGACTCAGACTTTTGACGTGACGATGAGCGTTGAAGTTTTCTGACTTTCCTGTCAAGCTGTTTGTAGTTAGGGCTTTCAGCTATTTCTCCGTTACTCATCACCGCGAAAGTCTTAATCCCTAAGTCAATACCGACGCTTTGGTTTTTAGCTACGGTATGAATGGGTTCAATTTCGACTACAAACGATAGAAAATAACGATTAGCGCAGTCTTTAATTACTGTTACGGAACTTGGCTCAGACGGTAAAACCCTTGACCATATAGGCGATACGTCTCCTATCTTTGCTAGATATACTTTGCTATCAGTGATTGAGAAAGCAGCTTTGGTGAACTCAGCGGACTGAGAGTTAATTTTTTTCTTAAACTTGGGTCTACCTACTTTTTTACCTTTGCGCTTCCCTTTGAGAAAGTCAAAGTAATTTTTGTAGGCTGTATCCAAATGTCTCAAAGACTGTTGTAAAGGTACAGACGACACATCCTTAAGCCAGGAACGTTCCTCAGTCTTTTTGGTTTGAGTCAACATAGCAGAAAGCTTGTTGAAACCAGGTAACTTTTCCGACTGCTTACATGTTGCTAAAGCATCATTCCAAACTACACGAACACACCCAAACAACTGAGCTAGGCTCTGTCGTTGTTGGTCTGTTGGGTAGAATCGATGCTGATACCTAGCTTTCATCGGTTGTGTTATAGTTGGTCTGTAAGTCTATTATATATTGGTCTGCACAAAATGACAACCCAGTTTCGTAAAGAAAGACATAGTGTTTCAGACTTGCAGGCACACTTGGTCTGCGTCGCTAAGTATAGACGCAAGCTATTTACATCTGAAAGCCTTGCAGTGATTGAAAAAACTTTTATTGAAGTGGCTGAAAAAATGAACTTTCAAATTCAAGAATTCAATGGAGAAAGTGACCACATCCACGCACTAATAGAATACCCGCCAAAATTATCTATCTCTCAGATAGTTAACGCACTAAAAGGGGTATCCAGTCGTCGTTATGGTCAATCAGGCTTTTCCAAGCCTTATGGTAAAGATGCTCTTTGGAGTCCTAGCTACTTTGTGTCGTCGGTAGGTGGTGCTCCACTAGAAGTTCTCAAAAAATATATACAAGAACAATCAAAGCCGTCCTAGAAGGACGGGGTTTTTACCCGATCTCTCGATAAAGTACTAGCGATCGCTAACTGTCCAACCTAAACTCGTTGGTTGTGCATAAATCTTTTTCAAAGTATTCACATCCCGAGGAGAAATAAAAGGCGGATGGCGCACTTGGGAGAAATACATGGTGTCAGTTTGTAGCGGACTATGACCCCAAATTCCCAAAGCATGACCGAATTCGTGACGGGTGGCGGCGCACAGATACTCGCCGGTTTGGCTAGGACTGAGGAGAATCTTGAAGCGGTGGGAGAAAACGTTGTTTTGGGTGTAAAACTCGTAACTGGTTAGGGCGCTGCGGGCGCGAGGAATCTTACTACCGGGTAAAATTTGTAATGGTGGAATTGATCGCGCGATCGCAATATCCGCACCTTCTGCTTCTGACACTATTACCAAAGGTAAATAAATATTCCATTCCATCACAGCTGTGGAAACTGTTTTTACCCAAGCTTTAGCCCGTTCCCCAATTGCCGGTGTTTCGACATAAATCTTAACTGGTAGCTGAGACCAAATTAAATAACCTACTTTAGTGGGTGTCACTTGCTCAAAATAATCACCACTATTAGTGGGATCGTGCCATTGAGAGAGTGTAGGTGGTAAAGGATGAGATTTGGTGACGGCGTTCACAAATTGCCCGTTTAACAAAATCACACTCAGGATAGTGGCAATAGTTAATCCTATTGCCCAGATGGGGATAATTGGGTATCGCCGATTCCCCGGACTCCTCATGTCTTATTTAGGAAGCCAGCCAGCGCTTAAAACCACAGTTAAGCCCAGAAAAATCACTGTCAGCGCCCAGGTAACTCGGTTGAGAGTATTTTCTGCACTTTTAGCACTGCTAAATAACTGTGCTTGACCACCAATAGCGCCGATCCCATCACCTTTCGGGCTGTGCAATAGCACTAATATAGCCAAAGCAAGGGCGGAAAAAGCCCAGATTCCTTCGATAATTTGATGTAAGATCATGGCATTTTCATCGATAACAAAAGCTAAAAGAGACGCAATACGCGTCTCTATATTGTCACATACCTACTGACGCAGGAGTCCGAGTAAATTGAACATCATACTCAGATGGCTCTAACAAAGAGCGACCTGTCATTTCTGCTGGCTGAGGTAACTGCAAAATTTGGAGAATTGTCGGCGCAATGTCAGACAGCTTACCATCATTTCGGAGGTTGACATCTGTGCCATATCCCGGTATCCTTGCTCCTTCACCTTCGACTAGGATTAGCGGTACTGGGTTGGTGGTATGAGCTGTCCAAGGTTGTCCTTGCTGATCTAGCATATATTCAGCATTGCCGTGATCGGCAGTGATAATTGCTGTACCGCCAACTTTCGCAATGCTCGCCAGTAGAGTTCCGACACATCGGTCAACGGTTTCAATCGCGGCGATTGTCGCCGGAATTTGACCTGTATGTCCAACCATGTCGGGATTGGCGTAGTTAAGGACTACAAGAGAATAGATCCGTTTTTCTAAAGCCGCTTGAGCAACTTCGGTCATAGCCTCGGCTGACATGGCGGGAACGCTATCATACGTTGCTACCATTGGACTCATCACCATTTCCCTGTCTTCCCCAGCCAAAGGCTCTTCAAGTCCACCGTTAAAGAAGTAGGTGACGTGAGCATATTTCTCCGTCTCCGAACAGCGAAACTGGAGGAGATTGTGATCGGCGATGACTTCACCCAAGATATTTTTCAGATTCTGCGGCTCAAAGGCGACTTTGACTGCTAAATCTGGCTCATACTGGGTAAATGTCACAAAAGACAATGGAGTAATTTGTTGTCTTTCAAAGCCGGTAAAATCTGGTTTGACAAAAGCTTGCGTTAATTGTCTCGAGCGATCGGGACGGTAGTTAAAAAAGATGACTCCATCTCCGGGAGAGACTGCTCCTGGAGCAATCCGCACGGGAGGAATAAATTCGTCTGTGATCCCTTGAGTATAGTAAGATTGCAGGATTTCTAACGCCGAGCGACCATCGCCATCGCCATCTTGCGTCATCACGTCATAAGCTAGTTTGACGCGATCCCAGCGCTTATCCCGATCCATCGCGTAATAGCGACCACTAAGAGTGACTATTTGCCCGATACCGGATGAGTCTATATAATTTTGGAGATCGGTAATTGCCTTCTCGGCTTCTTTGGGGGATGTATCTCGACCATCAGCGATCGCATGGATACACACCTGAGAAATTGAGTTTGCCTTTGCTAGTTCTAGTAATCCAAACAGATGGCTGATATGGGAATGAACTCCACCATCACTCGTTAACCCCATGAGGTGTAACTTACTTTGGCGCGAAGACACTTCCTGGCAAATTTGCACCAGGGCTGGATTTGTCAATAAGGAACCGTCTTCTACCGCATCCGATATTCTGACTAATTCCTGTGGTACGACTCGTCCAGCACCGATGTTCAAGTGACCAACTTCGGAGTTGCCCATTTGACCTTCTGGCAACCCCACAGCCTTTCCTGATGTGCGGATCAGGGTATGCGGATATGCTGCCCACAAACTGTCCATTACGGGTGTGTTGGCGGCGGCGATAGCGTTTCCTTCTATTTCCTCGCAGTGACCCCACCCGTCTAGAATGACTAGCACCACGGGAGCGACAGGTGCTTTGGTCATAATCAGTTGCCCTTTATTTAATTGAATGCTCGCCACGATAATACCACTCTAGCGGCTTAAAGCCATGTGGATTTGTGCCTATTTCTCATGTTATCGAATAAAAACGACTTTTTTTGGGTTTTCCGGAAATCTATTTCTGTTTCGCACTAGCTTTGGCAGCTTTAGCCGCTTTTTTAGCTGCTTTTTCGGCTTCAATCGCCGCTAATTGCGCTTGTTCTTTTTCTTGGGCAATTTTTTCGAGATAATAGTGATAATCACCCAAATAAACGCGAAAATCACCATCGCGCAGTTCCACAATTTTATTTGCCACTTGCGAGATAAAGTAGCGATCGTGAGAAACAATCACCACTGTGCCGTCGTAATTTTGGATTGCTTCTTCCATCATTTCTTTGGCGGGGATGTCCAAGTGGTTTGTTGGCTCATCCAAAATGAGTAAGTTGACTGGACGTAATAGCATTTTGGCTAATGCTAATCGCGCTTTTTCACCTCCACTCAACGCCTCGACTTTTTTATAGACTGTGTCGCCAGCAAATAGAAAGCGTCCTAACAGGGTGCGGACTTCTTCATTTTTCCAGTCGGGAACCTCGTCGTGAATCGTTTCCACAACGGTTTTGGTCAAATCCAAGGCTTCCGCTTGGTTTTGCTCAAAATATCCAGGGACGACATTGTGATCCCCCATTGACACTGAGCCTTCGTTGGCTGTTTCATTCCCGGTGATTAAGCGCAGTAGTGTCGATTTACCCGCACCATTTGGTCCTAAGAAAGCAATGCGATCGCCGCGTTCAATTTCCAGATTTGCTCCCAAAAAGAGAATTTTGTCACCGTAGCTATGGGTTAAATCTTTAATTGTCACGACTTCGCGACCGCTGCGAGGTGCGTCGGGAAAGCGGAAGTGTAAGGTTTTCATCCCAGATACCGGCGCGGCGATGCGTTCGATTTTGTCTAGTTGTTTTTCTCGGCTTTTTGCTTGAGTACTGCGGGTCGCACTGGCGCGGAAGCGGTCGACAAATGTCTGTTGTTTTTCGAGTTCTTTTTGCTGACGTTCGTAAGCGCTCATTTGTGCGGCTTGACTCTCGGCTTTTTGCTCTAAATAAGTCGAGTAGTTACCCAGGTAGGATGCGGAAACGCCGCGTTCTGTTTCGACGATTTGGTTACACAGGCGATCGAGGAATTCCCGGTCATGAGAAACAATCACCATTGGGGTAATTAAGCGTCGGAGATAATTCTCTAGCCACTCAATGGTTTCTAGGTCTAAATGGTTTGTCGGCTCGTCCAGCAGTAATAAGTCAGGTTTTTGTAATAATATCTTCCCTAAACTCATCCGCATCTGCCAACCACCACTGAAGCCGCTGACTAAGCGATCGCTATCTCCTTGGTCAAAACCCATTTCTGGTAAAATCTTATCGATTTGCGCTTCTAAGCTGTAGCCACCTAAAGCTTCAAACTGTCGCTGCAAGCGATCCATCTTGTCGATCAGTTTGTTTAACTGCTCTGGTGTGGCTGTTTCTAGTTCCCGATGTACTGCTGTTAAAGCTTCATTAGCTTGATTCGCTTCAGTAAACGCTCGCCAAAATTCTTCTTTAACTGTCCGCGTCTGGTCAACTTCAAATTCCTGGGTGAGGTATGCTATGTGTAGGCTGTTAGGACGAACTACTTCTCCAGATGTCGGTTCGATTTCGCCAGCGATGATTTTCAGTTGCGTGGATTTACCCGCACCGTTGACACCTACCAAGCCAATGCGATCGCCTGGTTTGACTTCCCAGTTGACATCTTTAAGAATTTCACCCGTCGGATAAATTTTACTTATATGTTCTAGTCGTAGCATTAAGTATCTCCAAGTTAAGGAAGGCGATCGCGGTGCGACTCAATCTTAACAAAATTTAACTACAACTTTGAGAAATAATTTGCTATGAGGCGATTTATTTTTCGCATGTTCCACAGTATACCTCTTGCCTAAATCTTTTTTAGTTCATGCACTCGTGGCACTTGAAGGAGTGATTTTTGTCATCCGTATATTTTAAATCAAAGCTGAGATTTTTCGAGTGCCACGAGTGCGTGAAGAAAGCAACAAACATCCTCCCTTCTTAAGAAGCTGGCGCTTCTTCTTCCGAAGTTTCCGCTGCTGCGACAAGTCGATCCATCGCCGCTTGAGCAATAATCACTACTTCACCAAGTGGCATAGATCTAATTTGCTTGACAATCTTGGTCACTTCAGAGGGTTGGGACTTAGGCTTAGAACCGAGATAGTTGAGCAACTCCTCCATTGTGTAATCTGCTTTAGCAGCAATCTGAGCCAGGTTTTCGATATCGGGAATCGAGTCTCCTTTTTCCCAAGATTGTACTGCCGTTGCCGAAACACCCAAAAGTTTGCCAAAACCGCGTTGACTCATCGAGCCACGAACTTGTTTGACTATACCAACTAGTTTTTTTCGACCTTCTTTATTCATTGCTGTAATACTGTTACGACTGCTATTTAAACTTTACTATTTTCTTTATACCTGATTAATTCAGTATTGACAAAGAGGCGACAAAAATGTATATTTAATATGGATATGAGAAATCCAAATTTGGCTGCGAACTGATTCAACAATAGCTCGAAAAGCTAATTGTATGTTAGCTCTAGAAGTGATCACTTTGCGGCCTATATCTAAGTAACATCGCCTCAGTCGCAGTATCATGAGCAAAACACGCAAAAAGCCGAAATCTCGCCCTGGTAAAGGTTTGGTCGCCGCTGACAAGATTCAACCACAGTTATGGAATATTAGCCATGCTGAGGCTGTAGAGGCTTTAAAGGCACAAGGTTATCAAGTTAAGGAGATTAAGAAGATCACCCAGATGAAGTATCAAATATCTATTTCCTACTGGGATCAGCAGGGTAATATTTGTAGCAGTTTTTTCAGTTACCGGATTTTTGATCGTTGGCAAGGCGAAGTGGAAAAGCTGATTTACAGCACCACAAATCTCCGGGAATTTGCCCAATTAAGTCACCGCGTACAATATGAATTTAAGCGTTATCCGTATTCCCAAGAGATGAAAGATGCACTACAAGACACATTAGAAAACCGCGAATACGAGCTAAATCTAGCAGTATTGGCGGTTCGGGGGTATTAGCTATTAGTTATTAGCAGTATCAACGGTGACATGGCAATTAATTACTACCACTCGTAGCGAGTTCCGCTAACCGTTCCTGTTGGTCTTGGGAAATACAAGATTGAATAATGGATTCCAAATCGCCTTCCAAGACGGGGTTGAGAGTAAAGTTTTGACCCAGACGGTGATCGGTGACGCGACTATCCTTGTAATTGTAGGTGCGAATTTTTTCTGATCGCGATCCTGTACCGACTTGCGATCGCCGCATCGAAGTTACTTCAGCTTGTTGTTCACGTAACTTAATTTCATACAACTTTGCCCGGAGGATCTGCATCGCCCGTTCTTTATTTTGCAACTGGCTGCGTTCTTCGGTACAGAAAATCCGGATTCCGGTCGGCTTGTGAATCAAATCAGCTGCCGTTTCCACCTTGTTGACATTTTGCCCACCAGCACCACCTGAACGAGCGGTTGTCATTTCAATATCCTTCGGGTCGATGTGAATTTCCACCTCATCCACCTCAGGCATCACCGCCACCGTAGCGGTCGAAGTATGGACTCTTCCACCCGCCTCAGTCAAAGGTACGCGCTGCACTCGATGCACACCCGCCTCAAACTTCAGTTGACTGTAAACACTATCACCCTGAATTTCCATAATGGCTTCTTTAAAGCCACCCATCTCCCCTTGGGAGTCGGAAAGCATCTTCACCTTCCAATTTTGGGTTTGAGCATAACGAGAATACATTCGGACTAAATCAGCAGCCCAAATACTCGCCTCCTCACCACCTGTCCCAGCGCGAATTTCCAACATGATATTTTTATCATCATTAGGATCGCGAGGTAATAACAACACCGTCAACCGCAGTTCAAGTTGGGACAGCTTTTGGGCTAGTTCCTCCACCTCAGCTACCGCCATTTGGTGTAACTCAAGATCGTTACTTGTTTCCTTCAACACCTGACGCGCCCCAGCCAAATCCTCAAGAGTTGTTTTCCAATTCTCATAGGTATTGACAACCTCTTCCAAAGAAGAACGAGACTTAGCAATGCGCTGATACTCATCAGGATTCCGCGCCGTATCCGGATCACCTAAACGACGAGTTAACTCATGAAAAGTTTGTTCAACAGATTTCAACTTCTCCAACAGATATACTTCAGCCATGACAAATGCAATTGACTCCGTAAAAACAGCGTTTAGGCTTAAACAACAAAAAACAGACCCAGATACCTGGGTCGTGCGATCGCATGCATTGCCGCTTAGCTATCTTTTTTTCTTCTTCTCAACTGGTGCTTCAACGCCTTCAGCACCCTCAGCGCCTTCTTCAATCATGCCGTACTTACGTAGGAAGCGTTCCACGCGACCTTCCGTATCCACCATTTTCTGAGTTCCAGTATAAAAAGGATGATTCCCAGACCAAAGGTCAACTTGTAACTCAGGCTTAGTTGAACCAACAGTCATCACAACTTGACCGTTACAAATTACTTTAGCGTCGGGATACCACTTAGGATGGATGTCTGGTTTAGCCATTTTCTATGCCTCTTTCTAATCTAATTTTAACAAGAATAATTCATGCTTTAGAAGTCAGGAGCGAGAATTCAGGAGAATTTGATTGCATCTCTTGATTCTGACTCCTGTATTCTTGATTACCGCTTGGAATACTGAGGAGCCTTCCGAGCTTTGTGCAAACCGTACTTCTTCCGTTCTTTCGCGCGGGGATCGCGAGTCAAATAACCTTCGACTTTCAACGGGGGACGATTATCAGGATCGAGTTGACATAAAGCCCGCGCCACGCCTAAGCGAATCGAATCTGATTGTCCAGTTAAACCACCGCCGTGGGCGTTGACCAAAATGTCGTATTCGTTTTCTAAGCCTAAGGTTTCTAAGGGTGCTTTGATGTTGCCAAGATAATTAGCGTTGAATTGGAAGTACAAGTCTCCTTGCTTTTTATTCACAATGAGTTGACCAGTACCAGGAACAAGACGAACTCTAGCAACTGAGCATTTGCGGCGACCAGTACCCCAGTACATGGCGCGACCGCTGCTGGCATTTTCTACGGCTTGCATTAATTTTCTCCTCCAGGAATTGTTTGAATTTTGAGTTCTTGGGGTGACTGAGATTCGTGCGGGTGGGTAGGACCGGCATAGACTTTCAGCTTAGTGAATAATTGCCGCCCCAGGCTGTTTTTAGGTAGCATGCCTTTGACGGCTTTTTCGATGATTCTTTCTGGGAGACGAGCTTGGAGTTTGTCAAAAGTTTCCATCTTCATCCCGCCTGGACGTCCAGAGTGGCGACGGTAGAGTTTTTGGCTACGTTTTTTGCCAGTAACTTGGATGTGTTCGGCGTTGACGACGATGACAAAATCACCTGTGTCAAGGTGGGGGGTATATTCGGGTTTATTTTTACCGCGTAGGACCATTGCGATAGCAGTGGCTAGACGACCGAGGCGTTGGTCTTTGGCATCTACAACATGCCATTCGCGATTTATCGAATCTAGGGACGGGAGGTAAGTCTTATTCATTGTCATTGGTGAGAGTGCCTGTTTTGAATAATCATGCAAACTTAGGTAAATTGTCGTACCAGATTTCTTTGGGAAAGGGAAATTCTGGGTAGCCGACTCGCAATAAGCATAAGCCGTTGGCAGGTGCGGCATGTTTGACTTCTTCGCGGCGCTCTTCGAGCCAGAGTTTGGTAAAGCCAGTGAGAGATCTTGCTCCTGTGCCTACCTGAACTAGCATCCCAACTATCAGCCGCACCATACCATATAAAAACCCGTCTGCTTGAATTTCAATATGGATAAACGAGCCTGTGCGATAACATTCTACGTATTGTACTTCTACCCAGGAATGCGATCGCTTTGAGCCAGCGCGACGAAAGGCAGCGAGGTGATGGCGACCCAGTAGAGGTGTCATCGCCGCCTGCATTAACGCCGCATCTACAGGTGCTTGATAATAATGCCAACTGAAGGGGCTAACGAACAAATTTGGTCGTTCTTCAGTATAGATCGTATAACGATATCGGCGATATAAAGCACTAAAACGCGCGTGCCAGGTATTATCAACGGCGGCTGCTGCTCTAATTGAGATATCGGCGGGCAGATAGCTGTTGAGAATGACTGCCCACTTAGAAGCGGGAATGGAACTAGTGACATCAAAATGGGCGACTTGGGCGGCGGCGTGAACTCCGCTATCAGTGCGACCGGCACCATGTAGAGTCACTTTCTGCCCACTGACGGTAGAAAGAGCGGTTTCAATTTCCTCTTGCACCGTGCGCTGTTGATGTTGCCGTTGCCAGCCGTGAAAGTTGGTGCCCAGGTATTGAATTACCAGGGCGACTCTTTGGGTTGGTAGCTGCTCTTGCATAAAAGTACGGTGGATTTGATAATCTCCGTGCCCAATTACACTAGTTCAATAATTGCCATTTTGGCGTGATCGCCACGACGGGGTACAGTGTGCAGGATGCGGGTGTAACCGCCAGCCCGATTGCTATAACGTTCTGGTGCTTGCTCAAATAGGGCATGCACGAGGTCTTTGTCATAGATATAACCCAGGGCTTTGCGTCGGGATGCTAAAGTGCCATCCTTGGCAAGGGTAATCATTTTTTCGGCTTCTGAGCGCACTACCTTGGCACGAATTAAAGTAGTTGTAATCCGACCATGACGAATCAGCTCAGTGGTGAGAGCACGCAGCAGGGCTTTGCGTTGGTCAGCAGGTTTGCTTAGTTTTTTGACACGACAACGGTGACGCATAATCTTTAAGAGTTAGTTGTTAGTAAGTCAAAGGTCAATAATGCAATTGACTTTTGACTTTTGACTAGGCTTGTTTAGCTGGCTTTTCGTGAGGTAAGGTAATACCCAAACGCCTTTGCAGGGCTTCAATTACCTCTTCGGCTGATTTTTGACCGAAGTTTTTGATTTCCAGCAAATCTTCTTGGGTGTAATCCAACAAATCAGCAACTGAGTTAACTTGTGCTCGCTTGAGACAGTTATAAGCTCTAACTGAGAGTTGAAGTTCTTCAATCGGAATTTGGCTGGTTGGGTCTTCGGTAACATCAATACCCAAATCTGTCGGCTCGATGGAGATATCTTTTAAGGGGTTGAATAAGTCAACCAGAATACCCGCCGCCGAGGAAAGCGCTTCTTGGGGAGTGAGACTACCGTTTGTCCAAATCTCCAACAATAGTCGGTCTTTATGAATCGAGCCATCTACCCGTGCATCTTCAACACTGTAGTTGACTTTTCTGACTGGCATAAAGACCGAGTCAATTTGGAGAAAGTCGATAGCTGTGGCTTCTTCCCGTCCTTTCTCAACGGTGCGATATCCTTTACCTCTTTCAATCCGAAATTCCATTTCCAGTTTTGCACCCTCAGACAGAGTGGCAATATACTGGCTTGGCTCGATGATTTCCACTTCTGAAGGTAAATCAAAGTGAGCCGCTGTCACTACTGCTGGTCCCGAAACCAATAAGCGACCAATTTGCGGTTGGGCTGAGTAGCTTTTGAGCACGACTTCCTTCATTTTCATCAGGATTTCGAGCACATCTTCTCGGACACCTGGAATCGTGGCAAATTCGTGACTCACACCAGCAATCCGGACAGCTGTGACTGATGTTCCTTCTAGATTAGACAGCAAAACCCGCCGCAAGGCGTTGCCGATCGTGGTTCCTTGACCGCGTTCTAGTGGTTCGAGGATGAATTTGCTATACTGACTCCGATTTTCGTGAGTGTTTAACTCTACACATTCAATTTGAAATTGCGCCACGGAGTAGCCTCCCTTGTATTAAAGCTTGCCTGCATCGGGCAAATCAATGCCTCCCTAATTCATCTATCACTCAGTCGTCGTTAGACTCGCCGGCGCTTTGGTGGACGGCAACCGTTGTGCGGAATTGGAGTAATATCGCGAATCAGGGTAATTTCCAGTCCTGCACCTTGGAGAGCGCGGATTGCGGTTTCTCTACCCGCCCCAGGTCCACTTACCATCACCTCAATTTGGCGCATGCCTTGGTCTGTGGCGCGGCGGGCTGCGCTTTCAGCCGCAGTTTGGGCAGCGAAGGGGGTGCCTTTTTTGGCTCCCTTAAAGCCGCTGGAGCCGGCGCTGGCCCACGATATGACATCGCCGTTGGTGTCGGTAATGGTGATGATGCTATTGTTAAAAGTAGATTGGATGTAAACCATCCCGTTGGGGACGTTGCGCTTTTGCTTCTTGGTGCCGGATTTTTTTGTTGGTTGTCTCGCCATATCGGTCTATTGGAGTGAAGGTGATTGCAATTAATATCAAACGCCGGAATATTATTTCCCTGGAGCCTTTTTCTTCCCGGCCACTGTTTGCCGTCTCCCGCGACGGGTTCTGGCATTAGTACGGGTTCTTTGCCCTCTGACAGGTAAGCCCATCCGGTGACGCCGTCCCCGATAGCTACCAATGTCAATCAAGCGCTTGATATTCATCGCTTCTAAGCGTCTCAAGTCGCCTTCGACTTGGTAGTTACTTTCGACTTCGCCACGCAAAGCGGTGACTTCGGTGTCCGTTAAATCTTTGACTCTAGTGTCTGGATTTACACCAGTAGATTCGAGGATGTTCTGTGAGCGGGAAAGTCCAATCCCGTAAATGTATGTCAGACCAATTTCGACGCGCTTATCGCGGGGAAGGTCTACTCCGGAAATCCGTGCCACGATTTTTCTCCCTAATGCGTATTCAATACTGCGAATCGTTAGTTCGCTATTTTTGGGTGCTTCCAGGTTGCCGTATCGACGCTAACCTTGACGTTGCTTATGTTTAGGATTGGAACAGATCACCATGACGCGACCGCGACGGCGGATCACGCTACATTTTTCGCAAATTTTCTTAACTGAGGCTCTAACTTTCATGCCTTTTTTTTGGACTCCAAACTAAAGATTGTAGCAAATTTCCGGGAACATAGTTAGCTTTTTCGACTCTTATTGACAAAACCTCATGGGTTTGTGGTAAGGTTTTTGACATGGAGTTACTTTTTACGCAACCGATAAGTAATTCGACCTTTAGTCAAGTCGTAAGGTGTCAATTCCACTTTGACGCGATCGCCCGGTAAAATTTTGATGTAATTGCGCCGAATCTTACCAGAGATGTGAGCGAGAACATTAAACCCATTGTCCAAGTCAACGCGAAACATTGCATTGGGCAGGGATTCAGTCACCGTGCCTTCCATCTCAATCAAATCTTGTTTAGACAATTTAGATTTTCCTCAACTCAATAGCGGGTATGATTTTCAGCTTTTGGATGGCGCTGATTAGTCATAATGAAATTATTTAGATCATTAGCCTATTAACACATATTAGCTAAAATCTCCAACAATTTTAGATTTTTTTATGTGAGAAGCAAGAAAGAGGTGTGGGGTGTAGGGTGTCGGAACCAATGCATCTTGATTCGGATGTTGTACAAAAGTAGTGATGAACCGTATTACCCCTACACACCACAAGATTCTCTCAAGCACCAATGACCTTCTTGATCTCGCCAGCAACAGATTCTAAGGATTGATTGCCATTGACCGAGACAAGTTGGTGATGTTGGCTGTAATAGTCAATTAAAGGAGCAGTTTCTTCCCGATAGACTTCTAAACGACGGCGAATCACATCTTCACTATCATCTTTACGTCCTCGTTCCAAAAGCCGCGCCACAACGATATCATCTGGCACTTCCAAATTAACTACCCAGTTCATCGGAGTTTGCATTTTCTGCAGTAACTCACCTAAGAATGCTGCTTGCGTTACTGTGCGGGGGAAACCATCGAGAATCCAACCAGACTGAGTATCGCTTTGCGCCAGACGTAGTTCCACCAAATCTTGTACTAAGTCATCAGGGACTAACTCCCCGCTATTGACATAATTTTGTGCCTTAATCCCTAAAGGAGTTTGTTCCTTCATGGCAGTACGCAAAATCTCACCCGTAGAAATATGGGGAATATGGCAGTCAATTGCCAAGTTTTGTGCTTGAGTTCCCTTACCAGCCCCTGGTGGTCCCAAGAAGATCAATCGGGTCACTATTGTTTCACCATTCCTTCGTAGCGCTGAGAAATCACATAAGTGTTGATTTGCTTAGCTGTGTCAATTGCCACACCCACCAAAATCAACAATGAGGTAGCGCCTAATCCTTTAAAAGTCGGAACTCCCAAAGAACTTTCCACGGCGGTAGGAATAATCGCCACCAGACCTAAGAAGATTGCACCTAAAAAAGTCAGGCGATTAGACACACCTTCGACATACTCGCTGGTAGTTTTACCAGGACGAACACCGGGAATTGAAGCACCCATCTTCTTCAAATTCTGGGAGACATCGACTGGATTAAACAGCAATGACGCGTAAAAGAAACTGAAGAAAACAATTGCTACCAGGTAAACCAGTGCATAAACCCAACCTCCACTCCCACCGGGTCGAAGATAATTATTAACAAAAGTAATTACCTGAGGATTTTTAGTAAAGTTAGCTACAAACACTGGCAGACTCAAAATCGCCGCTGCAAAAATAATTGGCATAACGCCACCTTGATTCAGCCGCAAAGGTAAGTAACTGCGTTGTTCTTGCATCACTCTTCGTCCAACTTGACGACGGGCGGAGATAATCGGAATTTTGCGCGTGCCTTCTTGAACAAAGACAATGCCGATAATCGTCACTAAAAATATCACCAAGAGAATCACTACCCGCCCTACAGCCTCGCGACCGTTGGTTTGGGCAAAAGAGATTGTGTCCCCTAAGGATTTGGGTAAACTGGCGACAATGTTGACAAAAATTAACAAAGATGCACCGTTACCAACACCCCGTTCAGTAATCAATTCTGATGCCCACATGACGAACATGGAACCTGCGACCAAAGCGGTGGTTGTCTCCGCCACAAAAATCGGACCCGGAGTTAGGGCGAAAGGTTGCAGCCAAACAGCGGAAATAAACAAACTTTGGACAATTGCCCAACCAAAGGTGACATAACGGGTGATTTGTGAAATCTTCCGCCGTCCCGCTTCCCCTTCATTTTTTTGTAAGTTTTCTAAAGCTGGAAGCGCCGTTGTCAGTAATTGGATAATAATCGAAGCATTGATATAAGGCAGAATGCCTAAGGCGAAAATCCCCAAAGCGGAAAGTCCGCCGCCGGAAAAAATATCCAATAACCCTAAAATCTGACTATTATTTTGGACACCTTGAGCAAAAGCTGGTCGGTTAATTCCCGGAATCGGCAAATGGATACCGAGGCGGACCAAAATTAAAATACCGACAGTCACAAGCAGCCGACCTCTCAGCCCAGCTGCTTGTGCCATCTGCATAAAGGTTTCTTGAGCCGTTGGGGCTTTATCTCGACTGATCATAGAGGGTACCTTCTGAGTGAGAGCCCTGTTTTCTGTCTATAGCTAGTGTGATTGTCGGCGGTCATCCTTGAATAACGCAAGTCCCGCCAGCGGCTTCAATTTTTGCCCGAGCCTGCTTCGTAAAGGCTGCTGCTGTGACGGTTAAAGGAACAGTTAATTCGCCATTCCCTAAAACTTTCAGCGATCCTTTGAAAGCAGTTAGAATTCCCGATGCTCTTAAAGAAGCTACAGTCACTTCTGTATTCGCACTAAGTTCAGCTAGCTTTTCCACATTAATCACAGTGTAATGTTTGCGATTCAGAAGTGGGAAGCCTTTTAATTTGGGAATCCGGCGGTACAACGGTTGTTGACCACCTTCAAACCCAGGGCGAGTACCGCTACCAGAACGGGATTTTTGTCCCCGCATCCCTAAACCAGCACTAGCACCTTGACCCGCAGCAATACCGCGACCGACGCGGCGGCGGCGTTTCTTTGAGCCTTTTTGGGGGCGAGCGTCTTCAAGTCTCATAAGTCGAAATAGCTCCACAGATTGCGCTTCTTGGCGCGACTACAAATCAAACTTAAATGTAGAGTTGTTCTACAGGAATGCCGCGTTCTTCCGCCACTTCACTGAAGGTACGAAGAGTTGATAAGGCATTAACTGCGGCTCTGGCATTATTTAATGGATTGTTAGAACCGAGTTGTTTAGCTAGGATGTTACGCACACCTGCCAATTCTAGTACTGTCCGCACAGCACCACCAGCAATTACTCCCGTACCTGGTGCAGCGGGACGCATCATCACTTTTGCACCGCCACCAACACCATCAATCGGGTGTGGGATGGAGTTTGATTTGGTGATGGGAATATCGATGAGGTGTTTTTTGCCATCAGCTACGCCTTTTTTGACGGCTCCAATGACATCGCTGGCTTTACCAACGCCGACGCCAACTTGGCCGCGTTCGTTACCAACAACCACAATGGCGCGGAAGCTGAGTTTTTTACCACCTTTGACCACCTTACTTACACGGCGAATTTGAATAACTCGCTCTTGCCAGTTGGTTTCTTCTTTCTTTGCTCTACTAGTCTTACGACGACCACCAGTTGCCATAATTTATGTCCATCTAAATGACTTTTTAGAAATCTAAGCCAGCTTCACGGGCTGCTTCTGCCAAGGCTTTGATGCGTCCGTGATACAAGTTACCACCGCGATCAAAAACTACTTTGGTGATGCCTTTTTCAAGCGATCGCGCCGCAATTAGTTTGCCAACTTCTGTGGAAGCGACACAACTTCCGCCGGTATTTAATTTTGTTTTCAACTCCGGATCAATACTTGACGCTGCAACCAAAGTATGCTGCTCAGTGTCATCAATGATCTGGGCATAAATATGCTGATGGGAGCGAAACACGGCTAACCGAGGACGTGCCTGAGAGCCTTCAACTCTGCCGCGAATACGCCGATGGCGACGTTGTTTTGATTGTCTACGACTAAGTTTCATTATTTCTTACCAGACTTACCAGCTTTACGTCTTACTACTTCGCCGGCATAGCGAATACCTTTACCTTTGTAAGGTTCCGGTGGACGGACGGCGCGAATTTTCGCAGCTGTGTTGCCGACTAATTCTTTGTCATAGCCACTAACAATGACATTGAGGTTATTTTCCACAGCCATTTGAATGCCATCAGGAGGAGTAATCTCAACTGGATGGCTATAACCCATATTCAAAATCAAATTCCGACCTTGAACTTGAGCACGATAACCCACCCCTTGAATTTCCAAACGCGTTTGAAAACCCGTGGAAACTCCCTCTACCATGTTGGCCACCAAAGTCCGGCATAAACCGTGCAATTGGCGAGATGTCCGGGATTCATTGTTGCGTTTGACATTCAATATTTCACCGTCTTGCTCAACAGTTACCTGGTGAGGCAAATTGCGAGAAAGTTCACCTTTGGGACCTTTGACCACAATCATTGTCCCATCAATTCCCACTGTGACTTTGCTGGGAACAGTAATCGGACGTTTACCAATTCTAGACATGTCTTTTATCCTTGTCTTGTTACCAGACGTAGCAAAGCACTTCTCCACCGACATTTTGACGACGCGCTTCGCGGTCAGTCATGATGCCACTAGATGTAGAGATAATGGCGATGCCAATACCGCCCAGCACGCGTGGTAGTTCTCTTTTATTGGAATAAACCCTTAAACCAGGTTTACTAATTCGTTTCAAAGCAGTAATCAGTGGTTGGCGAGTTTTACCCTTGTATTTCAAGGAAATCACCAAATTCCGCTGTACTCCTTCACCTGCTTCTTCAATTTCGGCAATAAAGCCTTCGGTTTGAAGTACTTTCGCAATGCTGCGGGTCATTTTAGTCGCTGGCACCAATGTGCTTTGATGCCTTGCCAGGTTAGCATTGCGGATGCGCGTCAGCATATCTGCAATTGTGTCGTTAGCCGCCATCGTTCCCTCGAATAGATGTTATTGATCGCGAAAGGGCATGCCCATTGCTTTGAGTAAGGCTCGACCTTCTTCGTCGGTTTTCGCTGTAGTGATGATGGAAATATCCATGCCTCGGACTTGGTCAATACTGTCGTATTCGACTTCCGGAAAAATCAGTTGTTCCCGAACACCAAGTGTGTAATTGCCACGACCATCAAAGCTTTTCGGGCTAATCCCCCGAAAGTCGCGAATTCTGGGCAAGGCAAGACTGACTAGTCGATCCAGAAAGGAATACATCCGCTCGCTGCGAAGTGTCACCATGATGCCTACAGGCATGCCTTGACGAATCTTGAAACCAGCGATCGCTTTCTTTGCTCGTGTCACTACAGGTTTTTGTCCTGTAATCAGCGCGATTTCGTTGAGAGATGCTTCCAGTGATTTGGCATTAGTTGCAGCTTCTCCCATCCCTCGGTTGATCGTGATTTTCGTCACTTTCGGCACCTCGTGGATGTTTTTGTACTGAAACTGCTCCGTCATCTGGGGGACAATTGTCTCGTTGTATAAAGTCTTGAGTCTGAGTGCCATAGTATTTCCCTAATTTTCCCTGGGCTTGGTCAGGGTGTGAAAATTTAGTCGATGATCTCGCCAGTTTTCTTCAACATCCGCACTTTCTTACCTTCAGAGTTGAAGGTGTAGCAAATGCGACTAGCCACATTTTGTTTAGTGGAATAAATCATCACATTAGAACTGTGGATGGGATATTCCAAGTTAACAATCCGACCTGATTCGCCTTCTTGCTGAGGCTTGACGTGCTTGGTTTTGATGTTAACGCCTTTCACAATTACCTGGCTAAGCTTCGGAAATGATTTGACGATCTCACCAATTTTACCTTTATCTTTGCCAGCAATTATCTGCACGGTGTCACCCGCTTTGACATGCATCTTGCTAGCAACTGGAATATGATTTTTCCGTTGTTTAATTCCCATTACAACACCTCTGGAGCCAAGGAAACAATTTTGGTGAAGTTTTTGTCGCGCAATTCACGAGCGACTGGACCAAACACCCGCGTTCCGCGAGGATTGCCATCGTTGTTGATCAGTACAGCTGCATTATCATCAAAGCGAATACTCATCCCACTGTCGCGACGCAAACCTTTGCGAGTGCGGACAATGACGGCTTTGACGACATCAGACTTTTTCACTGCCATATTGGGAATGGCATCTTTAACTACACCGATAATAATGTCGCCGACGTTGCCGTAACGTCGATTACCTGCACCCACGACGCGGATACACATAATTTTGCGAGCACCGCTGTTATCAGCGACATTCAAGTAGGACTGGGGTTGAATCACAATTTATCTCCCTAGAGAGTTGTTAGTTGGGGATTGTTAGTTCAAAAACTAAAAACTAACAACTATGAAGTTTTGCGCTGGTTTATTTGGCGAAAACTTCTGTTACCTGCCAACGTTTATTTTTACTTAAAGGTCTTGTTTCTTGAATGCGGACGCGATCGCCCACTTTGCACTTATTTTCTTCATCATGGGCTTGATAGCGGCGAGTGCGAACCACGATTTTGCCGTATTTATTGTGAGGAGCGCGGTTTTCGATAGCGACAACTACCGTTTTCTGCATTTTGTCGCTCACCACGACCCCAACTCTTTCTTTAACTGCCATAATTACTTACTCCTGGGGTGAAGCGGTCGTGACACTTTTGCGCTCATGTTCGACTGTCATTAATTGTGCCAATCGATGACGGGCGTGGCGGAACATGTGGGGTTTTTCTAACTGTCGTGTAGCTTTTTGTAAACGCAACTGAAATAATTGCTTTTTCACAGCCAGAATTTCGTTAGACAGTTGGTCATCGCTCAATTCTCTTGCTTCGGAAACTTTTGAAAGAGCCATAATTTACCCTTGCTCCTCTTCTGAGCGCATGATGAACTTAGTTTTGATTGGTAACTTAAAAGCTGCCAAACGCATGGCTTCACGAGCAGTTGCTTCGGGGACACCACCGATTTCAAACAAAATCCGTCCTGGCTTGACTACAGCCACCCAAAATTCTGGGTTTCCTTTACCTGATCCCATCCGGGTTTCGGCGGGACGCATTGTCACAGGCTTGTCTGGGAAAATCCGAATCCAGATTTTACCACCTCGGCGGATATAGCGGGTCATGGCGCGTCGTGAAGCTTCAATTTGCCGGGAAGTGATCCAAACTGGCTCTAAAGCTTGTAGACCGAATTCACCGAAATTGAGATCGCTGCCGCGAGTAGCGAGACCCTGCATACGTCCGCGTTGTTGTTTGCGGAACTTAGTTCTTCTAGGACTTAACATGACTTAACTTACCCATTTACTTGGGAATTATCCTTCGTTGGAACGATCTTCAAATTGCTGACGACGGCGTCCACCACCACCGGGACGGCGACGTGGTTGTGCGTCTCTGTCTCTGTCTCTGTTATCTGGCGCAGCATTTACTACCGGCGCGGGTTCTTGTCCAGGAATAATTTCTCCCTTAAAGACCCATACTTTCACACCGAGAATCCCGTAAACGGTTTTGGCTGTGCAGCAAGCATAGTCAATATCAGCCCGTAAGGTATGCAAAGGTACACGACCTTCACGAGTCCACTCTGTCCGGGCAATTTCTGCACCGTTCAGCCGACCACCGACTTGAATTTTGATGCCTTGAACGCCAGCCCGTTGAGCACGTTGAATTGCTTGACGGACTACTCGACGGAAAGAAACCCGACGTTCTAGTTGACCGGCAATATATTCAGCGATTAAATAAGCGTCAGCATCAACTCGTTGCACTTCAACAACGTTAATCCGAATTTGACGATTACCACCGAGAACTTCTTGCAAACCAACGCGCAATGCTTCAATCCCTGCCCCACCACGACCGACGACAACGCCCGGTCTTGCAGTCCGAACTTCCAAGTCAATTTGGTCGGCTTTACGCTCAATCCGCACCTCAGAGATGCCGGCATTGTTAGGCGCTAATCTACCGAGTTTGCGCTCGATATACTGACGCAGTTTATAGTCTTCTTGGAGAAGCGCTGGATAACGGTCTGGGGGGGCAAACCATTGGGATTGGTGCTCTTGGGTAATGCCCAGGCGAAAACCGATTGGATGAATCTTCTGTCCCACAAATTACTTCCTTTAATAACGTGTCAATCAGCTTACTTAGTGGTTTGAGTAGCTACTGCTACTGTGATATGACATGTTGGTTTGCGAATTTGGTAAGCCCGACCTTGTGCCCGAGGTTGGAACCGTTTCAACACTGGTCCTTGGTCGGCAAAAGCCTGACTGACCATCAGATCTGCTGGGTCCATTCCGTCATTGTGTTCCGCATTTGCCACAGCGCTGCGTAACAACTTCATGACTGGTTCGCAAGATCTATAGGGCATAAATTCTAGGATGATCAGTGCTTCTCGATAAGAGCGTCCGCGAATCTGGTCGAGAACACGACGCACTTTGTGAGGTGACATCCGGATATAACGCGCGATCGCTTTTACTTCCTTACCTGTACCTGTAACACTCGCCATATTTTTCTCCTTGTCCATCTCTAGAGACGCGTTTCTTACCACGCCTCTACATCTGTCTATCTCCCGGATTTTTTATCACTTTTGGCATGACCCCGAAATGTTCGGGTAGGGGAAAATTCCCCTAATTTGTGTCCAACCATTTGTTCGTTAACATACACCGGGACATGTTGACGACCGTTGTGGACGGCGATTGTATGACCTACCATCATCGGTAGGATTGTCGAAGCTCGCGACCAAGTTTTGATTACTTGCTTTTCATTCTTCGCGTTGAGCTTTTCAATTTTGCTCAACAAATGATCAGCAACGAAAGGACCTTTTTTTAGAGAACGACCCATAATTTCACTTTCACACTTTGTAGTTGTTAAGACACGCGCCGGAATAACTGTTTAAGACTCACGTCCACCGCGTCCACGTTTCGAGGACTTACGACGGCGACGGATGATCAGTTTGCTACTTTGTTTCTTAGGTTTACGAGTTTTATAGCCTAAGGTGGGTTTACCCCAAGGTGTCACAGGTCCCGGTCTACCGATTGGTGCTCTACCTTCACCACCACCGTGTGGGTGATCCACTGGGTTCATGACGCTACCTCTGACCTTAGGACGGCGTCCTTTCCAGCGGTTACGTCCGGCTTTACCAGCACTTAAGTTTCGAGCGTCGGTGTTACCAACTTGACCGATGGTGGCGTAGCAATCACGGCGAATCAAGCGGACTTCTCCAGAAGGCAATTTCAAAGTGACGTAAGCACCTTCTTTCGCCACAACTTGCGCTGACGCTCCAGCCGAACGTACCATCTGTGCGCCTTTTCCAGGAGTCAATTCCACGTTGTGGACGGTGCTTCCTAAAGGAATATTCGCCAAAGGTAAAGCGTTACCATCCTCAATCGGAGAGGTTGGACCGGCGATCAATTTTGTCCCAACTTTTAAGTTATTGGGATGCAAAATGTACCGTCTTTCTCCATCTTCGTATTCGAGAAGGGCAATCCGTGCATTCCGATTTGGATCGTACTCAATGGCGATCACTTGCGCTGAAATATCGCGCTTGCTGCGTTTGAAGTCGATGATCCGGTAAAGCTGCTTGTGTCCGCCACCCCGACGGCGACTAGTAATTCTACCTTGATTATTCCGACCCTTGGGACGATGTACGTTTACCGTCAGCTTCTTTTCGGGCGTACTTTTGGTGATTTCCGCGAAGTCAGAAACCGTGACTTGGCGCGTACTGGGGGTGTAAGGTTTGTAAGAACGAGTACCCATAATTGAAGTTTAGAGTTGTAGAGACGCAGCGGTGAGTGCGAGAGTTAAGAGTTGTGGGTTATGAGTTGTCATAACTCCGCTCTTCCTAACTGATTAAACCTCTGGGAAGAGAACTTGACGAATTTTGCTTTCGTCTCCAGGGGCAATGGTGACAATGGCTTTTTTGTATTGGGATTTGTAACCCACAAATTTACCAACACGCTTCTTTTTACGTGGTGGTTGACAGGTATTCACCCGGACAACTTTCACTTCAAACAAGCTTTCAATCGCGGCTCTAATTTCTGGTTTAGTCGCTTTCGGAGTAACTTCAAATGTGTATTTGTTTTCCTCCATCAAGATTGTCGCCTTTTCGGTAACAATCGGTCGGCGAATTAAATCGGGAAGGCTGCGGGGGTCAAAATTAGGCACCGTAGACCTCCTGGATTCTAGCGACAGCGTCTTCTGTCAGAACAATTTTGTCAGCATGCAGTAAATCAAAAATATTTAACTGATCGGCTGCAATTAGCGTTAACTTGGCAACGTTACGCGCTGATAAAAAGATATTTTCGGTGCGCTCGGTTAAAATTAAAAGAATCTTAGTTTCTGGGTCAACTCCCCAACGGGCTATAGCTGCCAATAACTCTTTGGTCTTTGGCTGCGCCATGTTTTCGCTGAAGTTTTGCACCACAATCAAATCTTCGGCGCGGCTAGCTAATGCTGTCCGCAATGCTAAACGCCGTTCTTTGCGATTCATCTTCAGTTCGTAATCTCTGGGTTTAGGTCCAAAGATCACACCACCACCACGCCATAACGGTGACCGAATCGATCCCGCACGGGCGCGACCTGTGCCTTTTTGCCGCCAGGGTTTGCGACCACCACCTCTAACTTCTGAGCGAGTTTTTGTACTCGCAGTGCCTTGACGAGCATTTGTCAGTTGTCTAACTAATGCGCGATGCACTATGTGAGAAGCATTCTGTTCTTTGGCAACTCTCAGGTCAAGGGTTGCTTGCCCGACTTCTGCTCCTTGCCAATCTTTTACTACACACTCAACCATCTTTACATCTACCTTTTTGGAGTGTTGAATTTTAGACTTAGATTTTGAGATTAAATCTAAAATCTAAAATTATCCCACTAATTTCGCTGGCACAATATTTAACACAGCACCAGGTTTTCCTGGAACAGCGCCTTTAATTAAAATCAAGTTACGTTCAGTATCTACTCGGACTACAGTTAATTTCTTCACAGTAATCTTTTTCCCTCCTAAACGACCCGCCATCCGCTTACCGGGATAAACACGTCCGGGAGTTGTACCTGCACCAATCGAACCTGGGGCGCGATGGTTTTTGGAACCGTGAGACATCGGACCACGACTAAAGTTATTTCGCTTTTGGTTACCGGCGAAGCCACGACCAATACTTGTACCAGCTACATCTACTGTTTGCCCAGCACTAAAAATAGAGGCATTAATCTCTTGTCCCATCGTATAGTCACTAGGGTTATCTAAGCGATACTCATGCAAGTGACGTAACGCTGGGGCGGAGGATTTCGCCAAATGTCCCAGCAATGGTTTGTTCAAAGCCTTTGGTTTCACTTCACCATAGCCAACTTGAATGGCGGTGTAACCATCGGTTTGTTTCGTTTTTACTTGTGTAACGGTGCATGGACCAGCTTGGACGACTGTCACAGGAATAGCGTTTCCTATTTCGTCGAATACTTGGGTCATGCCGAGTTTGGTGCCAAGGATACCTAAAGACACAGTAACTGGCTCTCCTTTTTGTTTACTTTTAATAGAACTGGATGCTAACTATACACTCTCATCCGTTCTTTGATTCACTCCCGTCACCAGAAACGCCCTCTAACCCGGAAGGAATAACTTCTGGAATTGATGCAAGGTTTATCGCCAACTGCCCTCTTTGTGCAGCAGTGTTTATCGAAGCACTTGTTGCAGGCATTTGTAGTAGCGATCTACTTTGGACTTAAGCGCTCTATCGCTCAGTATCCCGTTTCTTGAAGTGCAATGCATTTACACACATTGCGGAGTTGCAACTTCACTAGATACTTTAAACTACTGTTCAAGTTTCTGCCACAGTTTTTGTGATCTGTGGGAGTGAATGCGCTTCGTGGCTGAGATTGATTTCCATAAATCAGCTTATCCGGTAACGGATGCGGAATCAACTCTTGCGAGTCAAACCAGCGAATTAGTGGAGTGTCAAATTTTAACTCAATCTAATATTTTGGTCACGATCTCAAACTTTAAATGATCTATGGCGATTTGTCAATAGATAGATAACTATGAGTTTTTACTCTCTGAGCAACAGCGGTGAGACCCATTACACTAATGTAAAGACAATCAATATATGTCAAAAGGGTAGTAGCAAAAAAATTATGGCACTAATTACCGCTGGTAAAGACATGATCCGCGACTTGGAAAGATACGGCACTCTGGGGGTGTATGTACCTCCCGAAGGCGGCTATGAAGGTCGCTATAGACGCAGAATCCGCGCTGCTGGTTATCCGACTGAATATATGACAGCCCGAGGTCTAGGCGACTTGTCCACTTATCTAACTCAAGTACATGGCATCCGTCCACCGCACTTAGGTAAGAAAAGCATTGGCAGCGGTGCTGCTGTTGGGGAAAGGTATTATGTGCCACCGATTATTAATTATCGCTTAGAAACGCTGCCGGCTCAGGCAAAAGGGCTAGTGTTATGGATCATTGAAGGACATGTACTTTCTCAAGAGGAAGTCGAGTACCTGGTGGCTTTACCTAGTTTAGAACCGCGAGTCAAAGTGGTATTGGAAAGAGGTAGCGATCGCTACTTCCACTGGATGCCTCTACAAAAAATGGTAGCAGCTAGTTAAATTAGAATGCACTATCTGAGATCTTCGTCTATGGCGAGATCTCAGATAAATTCAATCAGCATTTCCATTGTACTGAGTCGAAAACCGCAGTTGGTAAACAAGCGTCTGGCTGCTTCATTGGCAATTGCGGTATCGAGACGAATTTGCTTGACACCCATTTGTTGAATGCGATCGCAACACAGCATCACAAGTTGTCGCGCTACACCATTTTGGCGATATTCTGGTTCTAAGAAGAGATCATGTATAAAAGCAAATTCTGACAAACGATAAATTGGAATTTCGCGTTCAACTGTCGCCACGAGAAATCCAACTAACTGTGTTGTCTCTTCCGCCACTAGAAACACGCCCTTATCGTCAGTTGCTAGCCGCGTTAACCATTTTTGATAACGCTGTTCAGGATTTGGTAAAAAACCATACTTAGCAGCATCCCAAGCTTCATGTAGAGCACAAATCTTAGCAACCATTGGCAATATTGCGGGAACGTCAGTTGGTGTAGCAGGTCGGATTAGCATAAATAGTTCAAAAAAGTTTAAGTCACAGTTAAATCTAAGTAGTTACATAAGATCAGGTAAATACATGACACTTTTTAATAGGTGCCGCTTAAATTGAGTTATGTAGCTAAAACTAAGTATTTTAACGGAGAAAGCAAAGCAAATAATTTTTTTACAAAAAACTTGTATAACTAGTTACAATGCGATCGCCCAGTAAATTGCCAAAACGCGACATCTAGTTACCACCGCAAATTAATGAAGATCAAACACTTTCTCAATCTCCACAAAGGAACTACCTTTATTCTGGTATTAGGTTTAATGCTCGCCTACAATAACTTTACGATCGGTGCGTGGGTATATTTAGCTTTACACGGCACCTATGGATTATTGTGGTTGCTTAAAGACCGCATCTATCCAGATAAGCAGTGGGAACAAGAAGTCTCATTGGTAAATGGCATTGTGGTTTTTGGAATTGTCGGCTTGTACTGGATTGCTCCTTTTATACTTATTAGTAATCGGTCTGAACCAGCATTGCCATTAGTTGCAGCGGCGATCGCTACAACCATCCTCGGCATCTTTTTACACTATGCTAGTGACGCCCAGAAATATTTTACCCTGAAGTATCAACCAGGACTAATCACAGAAGGCTTCTTCGCCCGTTGTCGCAACACCAACTACTTAGGCGAAATCTTGATCTACTTGGGCTTCGCAATGATTGTGGCACATTGCTGAGGGGGCGACAATGTAGCCTGAAAATATTATTTGATAAAGGGTGTAGCGTTTTATGGTAAAAAAAAGATAGGTCCGCTTATGTCAACAAGACCTATCTAATGATAATGTTGTCTGAATTATACC
>Ga0209512_1000271_pt1 | contig 98444 bp, 77 predicted proteins | sample frozenSSSSmetaG_FD_184142 | JGI IMG/M metagenome (GOLD analysis project Ga0209512, IMG submission 184142) | Glacier valley bacterial and archeal communities from Borup Fiord, Nunavut, Canada, to study Microbial Dark Matter (Phase II) -... | ecosystem: Environmental > Aquatic > Freshwater > Ice >...
TGAAAACTGGAAGCAGGAGCGTGGGATATATTTTGCGGAGCAGATCGATCCGGCCTTTAAAATGCCTTTATCCATGGCCGACCCTGGTGAAGAACAACAGAACGGAAGCCTGTTGATAGCTGCTTATGGCAAGGGAACGTTTGTGTATACCGGCATTGTATTTTTCAGGGAACTGCCCGCCGGCGTCAATGGCGCTTACAGGCTACTTGCAAACATTATCGCATTAAACAAAAAAAAATAAATGAGCAATAATTTACCGCAGGGAAGAAGAAACGTAGCGCTGGTAATATGCATTATTGCAGGGCTGGTCATTGGACTTTTTATAAAAAGAGTATCGATTGGCCTGCTGATCGGCGTGGTGATCGGTGTGCTGGTGGGAGGAATGTGGGTGAGCAAAAAATAATAATTGTACGGTAGCTAACTAAATTATCGCATGAGCTTCATTGACTGGACAGTGCTGGTGATCACGCTAACAGGCGTAATCGGTTACGGCTTGTATAAGAGCCGTACCACAAGGAATCTTGATGGCTACTTCCTTAGCAACCGCACCATGCCATGGTACCTGATATTACTCGGTGTAATGGGCACGCAGGCCAGTGCAGTAACCTTCCTTTCTGTGCCGGGTCAGGCGTACGTGGATGGCATGCGTTTCGTGCAATTTTATTTCGGTCTGCCCCTGGCGATGATCGTGTTGTGCGTAACATTCGTTCCCATTTTTCATAAGCTGAAAGTATATACGGCTTATGAATATCTTGAAAAGAGATTTGACTCCAAAACAAGAACGCTCACTTCATTTTTGTTTTTATTACAGCGGGCGCTATCTACTGGTATCAGCATTTATGCCCCTGCAATTATTTTATCTTCTTTGTTGGACTGGAACATTTACTGGACCAATTTATTTATGGGCGGCCTGCTGATCGTATACACTGTCAGCGGTGGTGCGAAAGCAGTGGCGCACACCCAGAAATTTCAGTTTATTATTGTGTTGCTTGGAATGTTTATCGCCGGCTATATGGTAGTAAAATTATTGCCGCCGGGTGTCGGATTTACAGATGCACTGGGTCTGGGTAATAAATTAGGCAAGATGGATATTATTACCACTGGGGTAACCGGCAGAGGATTTGACTGGAGCGACAGGTATAACCTGATCAGCGGTATAATTGGTGGATTTTTTTTACAGTTATCCTACTTCGGTACCGATCAGTCGCAAGTGGGGCGCTATTTAACAGGAAGATCTGTTAAAGAAAGCCAGCTTGGGCTGATCATGAATGGCATTGTGAAAGTGCCCATGCAGTTTATGATATTGCTGATTGGAGTGCTGGTCTTTTCATTTTATTTATTTTATGATCATCCTGCAACGTTTAATGCCAGGCAGATGAATGGCCTGGAAAAATCGGTTTATAAACCTGCTGTGGATGGCTTGCAGCATCAGCTGGATTCCATCCAAAAATTAAAACAGGCAGTGGTAAGGAAATGGGTAAATGATAAAGATAATAATTTATTGATAACGGAAATTAAAACGCATTTACAACAGGAAGCGGTGTTGCAGGATTCTGTTAAGTCGATGGTAAAGAAGGTGAATAAACTTTCAGAAACAAATGATACCAATTATATTTTTCTGAGGTTCGTCATTGATTTTTTACCTAAAGGATTAATAGGATTGCTGATTGCCATGATATTTTTATCGGCATGGGGAAGTATCGCCGCCGCGTTGAATTCCCTGTCATCTGCAATGGTGGTGGATATCCACAAAAAATTTATAGAAAAGGATTGTTCGGATGAAAGAGATTTCAGGTTGTCCAGGGTATATACTTTTTTATGGGGGCTTGTTTGTATTGTAACGGCGATGTTTGCGACAAAAATGGGCAGCCTGATCGAAGCAGTAAATATTCTTGGATCATTGTTTTACGGTGTGATGCTGGGCATTTTTCTTGTCGCGTTTTATTTGAAAAGGGTAGATGGGAATGCCGTTTTTATCAGCGCCGTGATCAGTGAACTGATTATTATTACCCTGTTTATTTTAAATGAATATAAAATAATTCCGTTGGGCTTTCTTTGGCTGAACGTCATTGGGTCATTGTGCGTGATGGTGATTAGTTATGGAATTTCAATGTTTTCGTCACGCTATGCGCAACGAAGGGAAAAAAATTAATGGTTCTACCTGTATTGCATGCCCACGCCGTGTTTTATAGATTCGATAATCAATATTACGTGTTTGCGGCATGCTTTAAATTCAATTACCAGAACGGTCATTTTTTAAATGCGGGATGAAACTGGTTCAAAGTAGTGCGAAGAAAATCCCGGTCAAGATGTGTATATATTTCTGTGGTGGTGATGCTTTCATGGCCCAGCATTTCCTGAACCGCGCGCAGGTCGGCGCCACCTTCCACAAGATGTGTGGCAAATGAATGCCTTAAAGTATGCGGGGAGATGGTTTTGCTGATTCCTGCTTTCATTACAAGGTCTTTTATCAATAAAAAGATCATTACCCTGCTGAGCATTGATCCTCGTCTGTTTAAAAATAGAATATCTTCCTGCCCGACTGCGATGCTGATATGTGCCCTGATAGTTTTGCGGTAAATGCCGATATGTTTCAGTGCGGACTGGCCAACAGGAATGAGCCGTTCTTTATCTCCCTTGCCCGTAACCTTCACGAAACCTAATTCCGGGTAAATATTGGATATTTTAAGGCCAACGAGTTCGCTTACCCGTAATCCGCAGCTGTACATGGTTTCAATGATTGCCTTGTTTCTTACGCCTTCCGGTGTGCTCAGGTTTATGGCCTGTATTATTTTTTCAATTTCTTCCACGCTTAGGGTATCTGGAAGCTTCCTGCTCATTTTTGGAGCTTCCAGCAGGAGTGTCGGATCGGCATCTACGATATTTTCAATAGAGCAATATTTAAAAAAAGACCTGATGCCGGAAATGATCCTTGCTTGTGAGGTGGCGGTCATACCCAGTTCATGTATCCATGCTGTGAATGACTGCAAGTGTTTCAGCGTTACCCCGGCCGGAGCGATTTTGTGGTCCGTGACGAGCAGAAATTGAATAAGCTTGTCAAAGTCTCCCAGGTAAGCGCTGACGGAATGGTCAGCAAGAGATTTTTCCAACTGCAACCAGGCCTTGAATCCTTTTTTATACGCTTCCCACAATTTCCGGTGAATTTAATTAGATTGCAATTTCTGTAAAATTTATCACAGGACAACCTCATGGAGAAGATCAATTTGCGCTTATTCAGAAAAAAAGTGAGCGCCAACAAATCCGCTTTCAAACGTTTTCTTACCAGGCTGGAGAAAAATCCTCCCCGGGGACTTGATTCCATGGCAGTTTCTGCCGATCTTGAAATGTGGAAACAGACCGACTGCCTTTCCTGCGCCAACTGTTGCAAAACCATGTCGCCTACTTTTACAAACAAGGACCTGCTCAGGATATCTTCCCATATCGGCATGACCGTGGAGCAGTTCAAAAAAAAATACCTCTATCAGGATAAAGAGGGAGATTGGATAAATAAAAAACAGCCTTGCCAGTTTTTGAACCTTGCAGACAATAAATGCAGTATTTATGAAGTACGTCCCCGCGACTGCTCGGGTTTCCCTCATCATACCCGAAGAAAAATGGTCGATTATATGCATGTTTTCAAACAAAACATTGAGTATTGCCCGGCAACTTACAGAGTAGTGGAAATAATGAAGGCAAGGCTGCTGCATATTTCTATAAGTACACGTCCTCAATAAAAAGGTATTCTTCTTTTTTATTTCTGAATACGGATATCGCCAGAATATCGAACTGGAGCCGGTTCCGGGCAGGAAAACTCCGCATAAAATATTCTGCGCCTTTTTTGAGACTGGCAAACTTTTTCCTGGTAACACTTTCTTCCGGGTAACCAAAAGTCATGCTGTGCCTTGTTTTCACCTCAACGAAATGAATCACCCCGTCCTTAACAGCAATGATATCTATTTCATAATGGCTGTGGCGCCAGTTGCAGGTGATAATGTCAAAATCCTTTTTCCTCAAAAAAGCCAGCGCCAGCTCTTCCCCTTCTTTCCCTCGTATAATATGCAATGCCATCGTATCATTTTGTATTATTGTATTGAAAACATCATCATGGAAAATTCAAATAAAATATTTAAAATAAAAGGGTTAATCAAACACTATGACTGGGGTGGAAAAACGTTCATTCCCCAATTATTAAACATGGTGAATACCGATAATATACCGTTCGCCGAATATTGGCTGGGCAGTAACTTAGAGGATCGGTTTGAAAAAGTTCCTTACCTGTTAAAAGTGCAGGATGTGGAGAAAATGTTGTCCATTCAGGTGCATCCCACAAGGGAAGTTGCTGAAATTAAATTCATGGAAGAAAATGAAAGAGGTATTCCGTTGGATGCACCGGACAGAAATTATAAGGATAAAAACCATAAGCCTGAACTGTTATCCCCGCTAAGTGATTTTTATCTCCTGCATGGATTTAAAAATCCTGAGGCGATGGAAAAAATATTAAAAACCGTGCCTGAGCTGAATTTTTTAAGTGAGGTTTTTAATGGGTCGGACTATAAACGTTTATACACGCAGGTGATGACGATGCCACAGGAAGATGTCAATAAGAAACTGCAACCTTTACTAAAACGGATCGTGCCGTTGTATGAAGCGGAAATGTTAAATTTGGAGGAAGAAAATTTCTGGGCCGCAAGGGCATCATTAACCTTTCGTAACAATGGAAATGTTGATCGTGGAATTTTTTCTATTTATCTTTTTAATGTTGTGAAAATGACTGCCGGGCAGGCATTGTTCCAGGATGCCGGATTGCCACATGCATACCTCCAGGGATATACTATGGAAATAATGGCTAATTCAGACAATGTGCTTAGAGGAGGATTAACTGTAAAGCATATTGACGTTAAAGAATTGCTGGAGCATGTCAAATACAAGCCAACTACTCCTGATATTATTACCGGGCACCTGTCAGGGACCAATGAAGAAATATTCATAACCCCGGCAGAAGATTTTCAGTTAAGCAGAATAAAAATAATGAAACACGAAGGCATTGCTGTGCCTGCAATAAAAACTGATATTTACTTTGTTTATAAAGGGACTGTTGATGCCAGTGCGGATGATCAAAAAGAGCGTTTTGGACCTGGAGATGCTTTTTTGGCGGTACCTGGCAGTGTGGTACACCTGGGTTCTGAAGAAGAAGCAGTGATCTACAGGGCCACGCAGCCTGCAACATCTTAGTTAATTGTATTACTTTTGCGCATATTCTGAAATATGAAACCGAATAAAACCTTAACGCTTACTCTATTGCTGCTTATTATCGTGGCGGCATTTTATCGTGTAATTCCTAACCGTCCGATGGGATTCGCACCACATCTGGCCATGGCGCTGTTTGCGGGAGCTGCGATCAAAGATAAAAAATGGGCCTTTGCGCTTCCACTATTTTCCATGTTTGTTTCAGACCTTATCTACCAGTTATTATATGTGAAGGGGCTGACAAGTATTCCGGGATTTTACCAGGGCCAGATCACTAATTATATGTTATTCGCCGGATTGGTAGTCATCGGTTTTTTTATGAAAAAAATAAATGTGGCCAGCATTATCTTGTTTTCTGTTATGGAATGTGTCGTATTTTTTGTTGTTTCCAACTTCTTTGTCTGGGCAAGCGGTGCGGGCCTTAGCAGGCCGAAATCATTTTCAGGTTTGATGATGTGCTATACGGATGCACTGCCTTTTTTTGGAAATAGTGTAGTTTCGACCTTGGTGTTCAGTGGAATTTTGTTTGGGGCATACCAAGTCATTAAGTCAGGAAATATCGTTCCCGCCAGGCATAAATTGTCTAATTAAAGCATGATTCCGTTACGATTTCAATTTTAGCCTGTAAGGCCTGTTGCCTTTCTCAAATTTAGTTCAGGGGGGGGTACTTCAACCCGCTTTCATATCCCACATCTGTTGCAAGACCCTTTTTATCAGCGGCGGCGGTAGCCAGTTCATCGCACCTGTTGTTATAAGCATTTTCAGCATGGCCACGCACCCATTTGAATTTAATCTGGTGATTGGTCGCGAGGCCGGCATATTCCAGCCACAGATCTTTATTTTTCTTGCCGCCTTTAAAATCCGTCGCTATCCAGTTCTTCAGCCATCCCTGCTCCACTGCTTTTACCACATATTGGCTGTCTGAATATATAGTTATGTTCACGCTGTCGCGGTTCAAAGCTTTCAATGCAGCAATAACGGCCATCAGCTCCATTCGGTTGTTAGTAGTATGCCTGAATCCGCCGGATAATTCCCTGCTTTTACCTGCGTATTGCAAAATAGCGCCATAGCCACCTGGCCCCGGGTTTCCGCGGGCGGCCCCGTCTGTATAAATAATCAGTTCTTTGCTCAATGGAAATTATACCTGGAGTACGCCCATTTTAAATTCGGGAATATCAGGATTGTGGTTTGCGGCTTCTATAGCCTGTGAAATAATACCTCTTGTTTCTGTAGGGTCGATCAGTCCATCCACCCATAAGCGGGCTGCGGCGTAATAAGGCGAAGTTTGCTTTTCATATTTCGACTTAATGTCACCAAGCAGCTGCTTTTCTTCTTCAGCGCTCACTTCCTTTCCTTTTGCCTTCATGCTTGCTACCTGTATCTGTAACAAAGTTTTTGCGGCCTGGTCGCCACCCATTACCGCAATGCGGGCCGAAGGCCATCCAAAAATAAGTCTTGGATCATAAGCCTTTCCGCACATAGCATAATTTCCTGCACCGAAAGAATTTCCTATTACAAAAGTGATCTTGGGAACGACCGAATTGGCAACAGCGTTCACCATTTTCGCTCCGTCCTTGATTATTCCTGAATGCTCACTTCTCGATCCCACCATAAAGCCGGCAACATCCTGTAAGAATACCAAGGGGATTTTTTTCTGGTTGCAGTTCATGATAAACCTGGCCGCCTTGTCCGCGCTGTCGTTATAGATCACGCCACCCATCTGCATCTCGCCTTTTTTGCTTTTAACGATCTTGCGCTGGTTGGCGACGATACCTACGGCCCATCCATCTACGCGCCCGTAACCGCACACAATGGTCTTGCCATAATCTTCCTTAAACTGATCGAATGACGACCCATCTACAAGGCGTTCGATAATGTCAAGCATGTCATAAGGCCTGGAATTATCCAGGGCCATTATTCCGTAAAGTTCCTGGGGATCCTTTATAGGGGCTACGGCGGCGATCCTGTTAAAGCCCGCAGTTTTATTGTTATCGGAGATCATGGCCATTATTCTTTTCACCTGGTCCAGGCATTCCTGTTCCGTATCGAATTTATAGTCGGCGATACCAGAGATTTCCGTGTGGGTAACGGCCCCGCCTAGGGTTTCTGCGTTGATATCTTCACCAATGGCGGCTTTTACAAGGTAAGGACCTGCGAGAAATATCGAACCATTTCCTTCCACCATCAGGGTTTCATCGCTCATGACCGGCAGGTAAGCGCCGCCTGCCACACAGGCACCCATCACGGCGGAAATCTGTGTAATGCCCATTGCGCTCATGCGGGCGTTGTTACGGAATATGCGGCCAAAATGTTCTTTATCAGGAAAAATCTCGTCCTGCATGGGGAGATACACGCCGGCGCTGTCTACCAGGTAAATAATGGGCAGCATGTTTTCCATGGCGATCTCCTGCATGCGCAGGTTTTTCTTGCCGGTGATGGGAAACCATGCGCCTGCTTTAACGGTCTGGTCATTGGCGACTATAATACATTGCCTGCCGCTGATGTACCCAAGACCTGCAACGGTGCCGCCGGATGGGCAGCCACCCTGGTCTTCATACATTTCCCAGCCGGCCAGTGCTCCGATCTCTGTAAAGGGCTTGTCCTGGTCGCGCAGGTATTCAATGCGTTCGCGAGGAGTAAGCTTTTTCTTTTCCCGCTGTTTTTCTATTGATTTTTTTCCTCCTCCCAGCGCAACCTGCCTGAGGCGCTGACGCAACTGGCTGACGGCCAGTTTCATGCTGTCCTCATTTTTGTTGAATTCAAGGTTCATGCAGCAAATGTAGACGATAAGCAGGATAAATTATAGAGGGCAAAAAACAAGATTTGTGAACTAATTTTAGACCATGGTCCGAAAATATCGCTGGCTTTTGATCCTGTTCATATCCTCTGTCATCATAAAAATATTTTCTCTTTATCCTGAAGCGGTAGAACGATATTATTCCTCAGGCATTTATCCGTGCATTTCTTTCTTTCAAAGAATTCTTTTTGGATGGATACCCATAAGCATCGGGGATATTTTTTATGGGCTGACGGGTATATGGCTTATTGCCCAAATTATTTTCATCATCAGGCACATTAAAAACAAACAGGCCGGCCGCAAATATTTTTTATCTGTTGCCAGAAGATTTATCACGGCAATATTAATGGTATACGTTTCTTTCAATGTGTTATGGGGTTTGAACTATAACCGTACGGGCATCAGTGGCCAATTAAAATTGAATAATTATTATTACTCTGATAAAGATCTCTTAGCTGTTACTACACTACTGGCGCAAAAGCTCAACAGACTTCAGCCTGCATCAGAACATTCCCGGCATCAGCTGGGTAATAAAAAACATTTGTTCGGTGAAGCCGTCCAGTCCTATTATAATATCAGCGGCGCCACGCCACTTCATTATTCCATTCCTTCCGTGAAACCATCTATATACAGTTATCTAGGAAATTATCTGGGATTTACGGGATATTATAATCCCTTCACGGGTGAGGCACAGGTTAATACAACGGTGCCATTATTTGTAAGACCTTTTACTGTTTGCCATGAGATAGGTCACCAGCTTGGCTATGCAAAAGAAAGCGAAGCGAATTTTGCAGGATATCTTTCAGCGGCCTCATCCGCTGATACTTCATTTTTATATTCGGTTTATTTTGACATGTATTTATATTCAGCCAGGTATTTATATTTTACAGACTCTGTGGCTTTAAAACAAATAAAACAACAATTATCTCCCGCAGTAATAAAAGACAGGGAAGAATTATCAAGGTTCCTCATCAAATATTCCTCACCTGTTGAAGCGATCATCGACCGGTTGTATTCCAAATATTTAATGGCCAACGAACAACCTTCCGGAAAGATGAGCTATAATGAAGTGGTGGCGATGCTTATTGCGTACTACAGAAAGAACGGCAGGATTTAAAAACTGTTTTTCCACATCATGCTTTCCACAGGCCTGTCTGGCTGCCCGCTGTATTTGGCATTTTTTTTCTGATTGTATTTAACCATGATCTCTCCTTCCACGGGAAAATAGATCAGTTGCCCGATGGGCATTCCCTTATAGACTTTTACGGGCTGTTTAACCGAAATCTCAAGTGTCCAGTTGCCGCAGAATCCAACGTCGCCTTTACCTGCGGTGGCGTGAATATCTATACCCAGACGCCCGGTGGAAGATTTGCCTTCCAGGAAGGGCACGTGGGCATGCGTTTCCGTATATTCCTGTGTAACGCCGAGATAAAATACATGGGGGTACAATACAAATCCGTCTTCGGGAATTTCAAAAATTTCGATCCCGTTGTGCTTTTTAGCGTCCAGTATATGATCGCGGTACGTGGCCAGGCGCATGCCAAGGTGTACGTCGTATGAGTTACTGCCCAGGCATTCGCGGTCGTATGGTTCGATCTTTATAGTTCCTTTTTCTATTTCTTCCAGTATCCTTGAATCTGATAAGATCATGTGGCTTGTTATGGTTTATTTTGATGGACTGTAAATAAATCTTAAATCTGCAATGTAAAAGAAATCAGTGTCAATATTTTTTCAACATAGTATAAACAGTTCAACATCCCTGGGAATATGGAAAATCGAGGAGCCCGAAAGCTTTTTCCTCGAAAAAGTGCCGGTAAAGCAACACGTGAGCCATCCATACAAAAGATTGCAGCACCTTGCCGGAAGGTATCTTCTTCCTTTCCTTTATGAAGATTTTCCTTTGGAAGAAATATTGATCGCGGACACCCGAAAGCCATTTCTGCAGGATGAAAAGTACCATTTTTCCATTTCACACTGTGCCAATTATGCTGCGGCTATTGCCAGCAGCACCAGCAGGGTAGGAGTTGATATTGAACTGGTGAGCCCCACTATTGAAAGGATAGCGCACAAATTTCTGAATGAGCACGAAAAGGACATTCTGCTGGACTGGCAGCATCTTCCGAAGCTGTACATACAGTTAATCACGGTGATGTGGAGCGCAAAAGAGGCCATATACAAATGGTACGGTGATGGCCAGGTAAGTTTTCAAAATCATATTTTGATGAAGGGAGATAAAATAACGATCAATCCTAATGAAACGATAAGTCTTCCCTTTATCTTTTGTAAGCATGAAGCAATAAGGGTTACGGTTGAAGTTAAGTTGTTTGGCGACCTGGTACTGGCCTGGATTGTTACGTAAAGGCTTCTTCCGCCAGGTAATGATGTTTATTTCTCCAGGTGTTATGAATTCTGTTATGTGCTTTATATCTTTGCGCTAAATAAATAAAAACTATGAAAAAGTATCTCCTGTCCTTTCTTGCCAGTTTTGTAACGATTCTGGTAATGGCCCAATCCAACGATAAAATGATAAAACACAGCGGTGAAACACTCGATGTAAAAATCATCAAAGTGGGCGAAACTACCGTCAGCTATAAATATCCAGGTGAAGATGCCGAGCAGACCATCGGCAAATTTGCCGTGGCTTCGATTACTTACGGAAGCGGGCGCAAGGAGGTGGTTTCTGAAAAGATTGCCATAAGTGCAAAGGATGATTGGGAAAAAGTTCAGATCGTAACGGATAAATCCCAGATTCTTGGATTGAAATCCAGCGGTGATGTCAGGGGTAAGACCTCCGGTTTTCTTACTTATAACAGCGCAGGTTCTGCAGATAAGAAAGCTACCCGCAAGATCAAGGAAGCTGCGGCCGATATGGGCGCTCCGTTTGTGTTGATGACTTCCGATAAGAACGATGGTTTTGGCGCAAAACAGGCGATTAAGAACGGCGTGGCATATACCTACAAATAAATTAATTTTATAATCCCTGTGCAACATTGGCAGCATGGCACAGGCCGGGGGAACTCCCTTAATCGTAGCGTTCCGGATGATGCTGTATGTTCTACATCCTTAATCTCTCTAAGTAGCATGCCGTAAAGCATGCTACTTCCTTAACCTGTTGTTTTAAAAGCAGGTGGATGCCTGAAAAGTCATCTCATGGTCTTTAAGATTCTTCCTCCCCATTGTCTCCTTCCAGCAATGGAATGGCGCCAATAGATGATCCTGCGATTCCTTTTATTGATCCGTACATCCCCGATGTGCTGATCAATACTTTTTCGAGTTGCTTTTCTCTTTCCTTCCACATTTTTTCCATCTGTATTCTTTCTTTGGTGATGGAATTTTTCATGGATACAAAACCTTCGACAATAGCTTCCACCTGCTGCCTGAATTCTATGCCCGTTAGAAAGTTATAAAGCATCTGCATTTTTTCACCTTTATTTTCTTCGGTCCTTTTAGTTTCTGCAATTCTTATTATAGCATTGCGCAAGGCAGAAGTAAGGGCGGCCACTTCTTTGAACGTACAGATCCAAATGCCGTCTTTTTCTCCGAAGCAGGTCATGTTTTTAGGAAATACCTGTGTTACCAGGATCGCTATATCAGCCTGTTTGCTGCGCATGTCATTGCGTAATTTATCTACCCAGTTATTGTTCCACCCTTTTGCCCTCTTGCTTTCGAAAATAATTTTGCCGTATTCATGACCGGCATTGTTGCGCACGATCTGCACACAATCTGCTCCTTCCACGCCTTTGCCTACTTCCATTACCAGATCAAAAGGAAAATTTTCCCTTAATATTTCTTCGAGTAACAATTCCTGCGCCTCTCCCTGCAGTTGCATAGAGCCCTGGTCTGCCTTGCGCCGCATTTCTTCGGCAAGTTTCTTCTGGTCGTCCAGTTGTTTTTCCAATTCACGCATTTTCAGGTGAAATTCAGTTTCCCGCATCGCCACTTTTTGCATTTCTTCAGCCCTGATCTGTTCACTGAGTTTGTGCCGCTCATCTATCAGTTGCTTTTGAATACTGATTTCAATCTGTTGCTCCTTCGCCATCAAATTCTGTTCTTTTTTAAGAAATTCCAGTTCTTTATAACGTGACATTTTCAGTTGCTCTTCATTATTGCGATTGGCAGATTCAAGGAGTGTGATCTTATTTTCAAAATCGGAGCTGATGGATTTGCGAAGCTGCTCCTGGATCTCCGTTTCCATTTTTTTTCTTTCCTGGGCGATCTTCTGCAAAAACAGTTCATTTTCCTTTTTCCTCTTTTCCTCAAAGGTGCGCTGGGCCTCCTCAAGTGCTTTTTTATCTGCCTCCATTTTAAACAAAGATTCCTGCAGGCGCTTCTGGTACTCTTTTTGGTATTTCAGGTCCAGCTCTGAGGCGAGAACATTTTCCACATCGAATTCGGTGCCGCAATAAGGACAATTTATATTAGTTGGCATTAAACTATTTTATGCAAGGTTACGAAAAGTGTATTTTTAATTATATTTTTAAGTCAGAATCGGAAGCAGACAGATCAGTAAGCCAACATAAGACGAGTATATGAAGCCCAATCCAAAGAATTTAGTTTATATAGTAGATGATGATCCGGACGACAGACAGATAATCCTGGATGCATTTCTGGAGAATAATACGCAAATGGATTACGTGTTCATAGAAAACGGAGATGAGCTAATGGCCACGCTGGCGGCCTGTGAAGATACGGAATACCCTTCTTTGATATTATTGGACCTGAACATGCCGGGAATGCTCGGCATGCAGGCGCTCAAAGAGATTAAGGGCAATCAGCGGTATAATCATATTCCAACCATTGTGCTGACAACATCTACGCTGATCTCCGACAGAAGCGCATCTTACGTATTAGGGGCTAATTGCTTTTTAAGCAAGCCACCGTCTTATACTGAGCTGGTTGCGCTTACCCATGCCATTGCCAGACTGTGGTTTTCAGTCTGATTTATTCCTAATTTACCCTACATTTGCAATCCTTTAAGCGCGGAGGTGGCGAAATTGGTAGACGCACTACTTTGAGGTGGTAGCGCCGTAACTGGCGTGGGAGTTCGAATCTCCTCTTCCGCACATAATTATTTATGTCCTGTAGGTCGATAGCTTACGGGACTTTTTTTGGTCAGTTTACCATTTGTTAAGCTGCTTTTTCACTTTCTGCCGCCAAATTATACATTTAGACTCCGATTTCTTTACATCATTACTTTAAGAGAAAAGGCTGGTACTAACTAGGCAAATTGACTCATCTAAAGCATTTAGTTATTAATAATTATTTAAACTTTGCCCGACTTATTAAAATATTCATTAAGTTTAATAATTCTTATAAAAGTACAAGACCATGTTCCTGAAAGATGCTTCTCCTTTCAATTCCCCATTAAAAAATAAAATCGTTCAGGAATTATATTTTGGGCAAACGAGAACATGCAATGATTTAAGTGATGCCCTTGGAAGAAGTTTGCCACTTATTAGTAAAACGCTTTATGAGTTAATTGATGCTGGTTATATTTTTGAGAAAGGTCTTGCTCCTTCTCAAGGAGGACGTCCGCCTCTTATGTATTCTCTGAGACCAGATAACATGTACATACTGACTATTTCTGTAGATCAGCTATATACTCAAATTGCGTTGGTAGATATGTTCCACCAATATGCCCATCCGGTAAAAACGATTGATTTGAGACTCCTGGACAATAAGTTTTCGCTGGAAATTTTGGCGGGTTCGATACAGCAATATATGGAGGACACAAAAATGGACCGGTCTAAGATTATTGGGGTGGGCATAGGCATGCCTGGATTTGTAAATAATAACAAAGGTATCAACTATTCCTATTTGCACACGGGCACTGAAGAAAGTATGCGTGATTACCTGGAACGTTTTCTTCAACTGCCGGTTTATATTGAAAATGATTCCAGCATGATTGCACTGGCGGAATTAAAATTTGGACTGGCGAAGGGAAGAGAAGATGTAATGGTTATCAATATCGGTTGGGGAATCGGCCTGGGTATGATTATAAATGGCAATTTATTCAGAGGCCATAAAGGTTATGCGGGTGAATTAAGCCATATCCCTATTTCAGACAGCAATACTCTTTGTGAATGCGGGAAAAGAGGTTGCCTCGAAACAGAAGCAAGCCTCCGGGTTGTTGCAAAACAAGCAATTAAAGAAATAAAAAATGGGAAAATCTCCAATTTAAAAATTACAGATGATCCTGATCACATGATTGAATATATTATGCATGCAGGTCTTCATGGTGATCAGTATGCAATTGAATTATTAAGTGAGATGGGATCGAAAATAGGAAAAGCAGTTGCTATCCTTACTCATATAGTAAACCCCGAACTCATCATACTTAGTGGACGGGGAGCTAAGGTAGGAAAAATTTTGACCGCCCCTATTCAGCAAGCCTTAAACCGATACTGTATACCACGACTGGTGGAACATATGGAAATGAAAGTTTCACAGCTTGGTCATGACACCGGATTGATTTCAGCTGCAGCCCTGGTCGTCCAACATTTTGGTGAGCCTGTGTTGCAGGATTAGGTTTTATATTATTCATTTTTGACCAAAAATTCTGCTTATGAAATGGAGATCCAAAGGCGTAGTCCACCTATTAGCTTTTCTATTTATCATGTTTTTAGCCAAGGGTGCCTCAGCCCAAATAAAGATAACCGGGAAGGTTATCAATTCTAAAACACTGCCGGTCGCTTCAGCAACTGTAATGATTAAAGGTAATGGTTCAATTACAACTACCGGCACTGCGGGAGAATTCAGTCTCCTTGTTCCTGATGGAAAAACCATATTGGTTATTTCTTCCATTGGCTATGAGACTATAGAGGAAAATATTTCAGGCAGAAAAACCCTGGTGGTTATATTATCGGAAAAATCAACCATTCTGAATGAAATGGTTGTTACCGGTTATACCAGTCAAAAGAAAAAAGATCTTACTGGTGCAGTTACCGTGGTTAATGTGGAAAATATGACTAAACAACCCAATAGTCAGATTGCAAATCAGCTTCAGGGGCAGGCTTCTGGTGTTACGGTCGTTGGTTCCGGCCAGCCTGGAGAAGCTCCGCAAATACGCATTCGCGGCATTAACACCTTTGGAAATAATACCCCGTTATTTATCGTCGATGGTGTCTCCACACAGAATATTTCTTCTCTTAATCCGGATGATGTTTCCTCCATCCAGGTTTTGAAAGATGCCGGTTCTGCATCCATTTATGGTTCCCGTGCTTCGAATGGTGTAATCATTATTACTACTAAAAAGGGAAGATCAGGAAAACCAGCGGTAAGTTTTGATTCTTATACAGGTGTCCAAATGCCAAGAAGCGGAAATATATACAATATGCTGAATCCCCAGGAAATGGCCCAGTTAAAATATAATGCAAACGCAAATTCAGGAACTCCTGTCACCAGCGATCTCTTATATGGTAACGGTACGATACCGGTACTTCCTGATTATATTGTTCCTGCGGGTGCCAAAGAAGGGGATCCTTCCATTAATCCTTCCTTATATTTAATTAATCCGAATTATACGGATCCCAACGAATTGCAGCATTTTTATCATATTGTCAAAGCGAATAAAAGCGGAACCGACTGGTTCCACTCGGTTATAAGAAATGCACCGGTTCAGAATTATAATGTAAATGTAAGCGGAGGGAGTGAGAATGCCCATTACATGATGTCAGCAAATTATATTGACCAGCAAGGAGTACTCCTGAAAACGTATATTAAAAGATTATCAGTTCGTGCAAATACTTCTTTCAATGTGACTAAAAATATAGTATTTGGCGAAAATCTTGCCTATACTATTACAAATAATCCTAAGATCACTCCATTACAGTCTTATAGTCCAATTGCTTTTACGTTCCGTTCACAACCTATTATTCCGGTTTATGATATCAAAGGAAATTACGGAGGTGGTTTTGGTGGAACAGGATTGGGTGATTCTCCAAATCCTGTTGCGGTCCAGAATAGAACCGCGAATGACAAAGGCGTAGACAACCGGCTGATCGCGAATATATATTCAGATGTAACTTTTTTAAATAATTTTACTTTTCATACAAGTTTCGGAGGTGTAAGCTCTTCTGGTTATGCACATAACTTCACTTATCCTACCTATGAGAACCAGGAAAATACCACCTCAAATTATTACAACGAAAATTCAAACTATAGTAATAACTGGACCTGGACAAATACCTTAACATACCATAAGATATTTGGTGATCTTCACAATTTACAGTTATTGGCAGGAACGGAGGCGTTTAGTGAGAATGATGAAACTATTGGTGGCACTACTTATAATTATCTGAGCTTTAATCCGAACTATACCACATTGTCTTCCGGTTCAGGAACGCAAACTAATTTGAGTACCCGTTATTCAGAGTCCCTTCAATCTTTGTTTGCAAGACTGGATTACAGCTACATGGATAAATATTTATTAAGTGCAACTATTCGCAGGGACGGCTCTTCTAAATTTGTATCTCAATTCGCTATTTTTCCTGCTGTATCGGCAGGCTGGCGTATTTCGCAGGAATCTTTTATGAAAAGAATAGCCTGGATTACCGATCTGAAACTTCGCGGTGGATGGGGAATTATGGGCAACCAGTTTAATCTGCTCCAGGATAATGCTTATTTCACATTTACGCAAAACCGCAATTCTTCCTACTACGATATAGGGGGAACGAACAATTCGATCCAACAGGGGTTTCAGGTAGGCCAGATAGGTAATCCGGCAGCTAAATGGGAAAAAGATGCTAATGTGAATATTGGACTTGATGCTACCTTATTCAAAGGACTTATCTCCATCAGTTTTGACTGGTATAAAAAGAACATCACGGATCTTTTATATAATCCGGAATTGTCCGGAACCTATGGAAGAGGTGTAGTGCCGTATCAGAATATCGCTTCGATAACAAACACAGGTATTGATCTTACCATAAATGCAAACAAACAAATCGGAAGAGATTTCAAATTAAATGGTACTTTCTCTTTCACTACTTTCAAAAACAATATTTCTAAGGTTACCGATAACACGAATTATTTTTATTCCGGAGATGGAAGAAATTTCGGAACTTATTTTGTCCGCAATCAGGTAGGTCATCCTGTTGGTTCATTTTATGGATACAATATAGCCGGGTTTTGGAACAATGCTACTGATATTGCCAATGCAGACGTTATTGCACAAAAAGCTACCGGCAATCAGAGCGCCATTTACCAAACGGATGAAGGTATTGGAAGATTCAAATACCAGGACGTCAATAAGGACGGGCAGATAAACGAAAATGACAGAATGATTATTGGTAATCCCAATCCGAAATTCAATTATGGACTTAACCTTGGCGTAATTTATAAGAATTTCGATTTCAGTTCCTTTTTCTATGGTGTTTATGGAAATCAGATATGGAACCAGGTAAGATGGTGGACGGACTTTTATGCATCATTTAGCGGAGGAAAAAGTAAAACGGCGCTGTATGATTCCTGGACGCCTGAGCATATGAATGCAAAAGCCCCCATTGCAGAAACAGGCGGTTATGCCAGTAGCAATGGATCACCAAATTCTTACTTTATTGAAAAAGGCTCATACCTGAGATGCAAAAACATGATGGTCGGATATACTTTTACCGGATCAATGATGCAAAAAGTACACATTCAAAACTTCAGGTTGTATGTGCAGGTCGCAAATCTTTTTACAATTACTAAATATAGCGGCTATGATCCTGAAATTAATAGTAACCACGAAAATGATCCAAAAAAATCCGTAACTGAATTTGGAATTGATGAAGGTGCATATCCTAGCACAAAGCAGGTATTAATTGGAATAAATGTTAAATTTTAATTTTAAAATGATTACAATGAAATCAAAATATGCCATCCCTGAAATGATGTTAGTAAGCAGTTTATTAATTGTATCATGCAGTAAAACTTTTCTTACAAGAGAACCTCAGGGATCAGTGAATACCAACGCGCTGTCAACTAAAACAGGCGTAAACGTTTTACTGGTAGGTGCTTATGCCGCCTTGTCCGGTCAGGATTATGATGCCGTGGCAGGTAATATCCAAAGCCTGGGCGGTGGTAATTCCTGGGCCTGCTCACCCAGTAACTGGCTCTGGGGAAGTGTTGCGGGTGGCGACGCACATAAGGGGAGTGACGGAGGTGACCAGGTTACTATGATCCCAATTGGAACTTTTACGGTTAGCCCTGGAAATCCTTTGATCAACGATAAATGGAAAGCTGTATATGAAGGCATCACACGTTGCAATAATGTTTTAAAAATACTGCCTCTTGTAACTGACATGTCGCCTGATGAAATTACTAACACAAAAGCGCAGGCCCGTTTTTTGCGGGCCCATTATTATTTTGAATTAAAAAAGCTTTTCAATAATATTCCCTGGATTGATGAAAATACGGCGGATCTGAAACAAGCAAATACGACAGATATTTGGCCCAGGATTGAAGCTGATTTCAAATATGCTTATGATAGTCTGCCGGTTTCACAATCCGATATCGGTCGCGCTAATAAATGGGCTGCGGGAGCTTACCTGGCAAAAATATTTCTCTATGAAAAAAAATATGCAGACGCTCAACCCCTTTTTACAGACGTCATATCGATGGGTCAGACAACCAATGGTCTTGCATATGATTTGACCCCTAATTTCGAAAACAACAGGCGGCCATCATATGAAACTTCAAATGCCGAAGCTGTATTTGTGGTAGAAATGGCTGCTAATGTAAAGACCGGAGCAATTGCCAGCGGAAACCAGGGAGACATGCTAAATTTCCCATACGGTGCCACAGCGCCTTTTGGGTGCTGCGGATTTTTTGCACCTTCTATCGACCTGGTAAATTCTTTCAGGACCGATGCCAATGGACTTCCTTACCTGGATGATTATAACAGTCACTCGGTAGCAAATGATCAGGGGTTATTGTCATCAGAGCCGTTCACAACTGATGCCGGCAACCTGGATCCACGGCTTGACTGGACGGTGGGCCGTCGCGGAATTCCTTACCTCGATTATGGCATTAATCCGGGCCAGGACTGGGTTCGGGCGCAGAATTATTCAGGACCATATGCACCTATTAAAAATGTATATTGGAATAAAGATGCAGCAACTGATGGAGATAACACACAATGGGCACCTGGATCTTCCATCAATGTATTTATTATCCGTTTTGCAGATGTCTTATTAATGGCTGCTGAAGCAGAAGCCCAGTTAGGAAACCTGGCTGCCGCAGAAACTTATGTGAACCGCGTGCGTGATCGCATGATAAGTCACCCCGAAGCCTGGGTACATACTTATGTGGACGCAACGAATCCTTCATTGGGATTTACAAACACGCCAGCTGCTAATTATAAAATCAATAAATATCCTGCTGGTGCTTTTTCTACTTCGGATTATGCGCTCAAAGCTATTTATTTTGAGCGAAAACTAGAACTTGCAATGGAAGGTTACCGCTACTTCGATCTTTCCCGATGGGGTTTGGCAGCAAAGACGATCAATGCATATTTTCAATATGAAGGGCAGTTTACTATAGATGTGCAGGGTGCGAAATTTACTGAAAATAAAAACGAATACATGCCCATTCCGCAGTCACAAATTGACCTTTCCAGTAATAGCGGTAAAATAACATTAATACAAAATCAGGGATACAAATGATGCCGTAGGTAATTTATTTTTTCAATATTATCCTGAATGTTGTGCCCTTGCCTTGTTCGGAATTTTTTACAAACAACTCTCCCCTGTGGTATTGTTTAATAATTCTTTTGGATAAGCTCAGCCCTAGTCCCCAGCCACGTTTTTTGGTAGTGAATCCCGGTCTGAAAACGCGGGTGATGTTGGTTTTTGAAATTCCTTTTCCTGTATCCGTCACGTCGATATAAATATCTGAAGCATTTTCTTTAATGGTCACAGTCACCGATCCCTGTCCCTCCATCGCATCCAGCGCATTTTTCAAAAGATTTTCAATCACCCAGTCAAAAAGTGGCGGGGACATCCGCGCAATAATATCCGCCGAAGGCGCAATCATGTTAAAAATGATCTTTCCCGAGGCTCTTTTCTTTATGTATTCTACCATATTATTCACCTGCAGCACCACGTTATTTTCCTCAAGTTTCGGCGTGCTGCCGATCTTTCCGAACCGGTCGCTTACCAGCTTCAGCCTGTTCACGTCCTTTTCCATTTCGTTCACGATCATGTCATCCGATTGGGCATCCTTGAGCATCTCCACCCAACCCTGCAGTGACGTAATCGGGGTGCCAAGCTGATGCGCCGTTTCCTTAGCCATTCCAGCCCAGACCTGGTTTTGCGTTGACCTGAACCCGGTGGTGAGCATGATGAGTGTAATGGCGATAAACAGGCCGATGATGAACAACTGCACGAGCGGGTAATAACGCACCTGGTTTAGGAGTGGGGTATTGCCATAGTAGTATAAATTCTTTTCATTCCTGTTGGTAGGATTGGTCCATTCTATCGGTTCATTTTCTGATTTGAATTTTCGGAGTTTATCTTTCAGATATGCTGAATCGTTAATTGCCGTGGAATCGAGATTTACATGGTCGATAATATAATTTCTTTCATCGGTAACTATAATAGGGATCGTAGTATTCTGAGTAATGATAATACTCACGAGCCTGTCACTTACACCGCTTCGGTCGGTGACCAGTAATTTGCCTGCTTCTACCCATTCTTCCACTTTCAATCTTTCTTCGGCGGCAATCTTTTTCTCAAGGTACTGCGAGTAAAAGATAGTTCCGCTTACGATAGCTATTGCGATGAGCGCCAATCCTGTTTTCCAGTTAAAAAGCGGTTGAATCATTCGACTAATTTATAAAAAGCGTTCCTTTGTGTACTTTCTTTTTTCTTAATACAGCGTTTTTCTTTTGGCACCACTTGTTTCGATAGTCATATTAAACTGGAACGGGCGTAAATACCTCGAACAATTTTTGCCTTCCGTGGCAGCTTCAACGTATGAAAACTTTGAAATAGTTGTAGCTGATAATGCTTCGGAAGACGATTCAGTTTCGTTTTTAAAACAGTATTATCCATTAATAAGAATAATTGAATTTAAAGAGAATTATGGGTTTGCGAAAGGGTATAACGAAGCGCTGAAACAGGTTTGGGCGGAATACTATGTGTTGCTGAACTCCGATGTGGAAGTGACGCCTATGTGGATAGAGCCGGTAATTAAATTAATGGAAGGGGATAAAATGATAGCGGCCTGCCAGCCAAAATTATTATTATATGCGGATCGCTCACAGTTTGAATATTCCGGCGCTTCAGGGGGGTGGCTGGACAGGTTCGGGTATCCGTTTGCGAGAGGAAGGATATTTGATGTGTGCGAAACCGATAAGGGGCAGTATGATTCGATAGCGCCTGTATTCTGGGCAAGCGGGGCAGCGATGTTTGTAAGAGCTTCAATATACCATGAAGCAGGAGGCCTCGACGAATATTTCTTTGCTCACCAGGAGGAGATTGATTTTTGCTGGAGGCTGCAAAGGCGTGGTTATTCGGTGTATTGCTGTCCGGAGTCGGTGGTGTACCATGTGGGCGGCGGTACTTTGCCAAAAGGGAATGCCAGGAAGGTGTTTTTGAATTTCCGGAACAACCTGGTAATGATGTCGAAGAACCTGCCTGGGGGCGAAGCAGTTTGGAAAATATCATACAGATTTATATTGGATCTGATCTCCGCGTTCAAATCGTTGCTGGGGGGTGAGGTGAGTTATTTTACATCAGTGATCAGGGCTCATGCTGCCTTCCTGGGATGGTTATTTATGAAAAAGAGCAAGCGGGATCCTGCGGGTAAAAGCACGCGTAAATTAGATGGATATTATGAGGGAAGCGTGGTGTGGGCACACTTTGTAAGGGGAAAGAAAAAGTTCAGTGAAATTGTTGGGTCAAAAAGATGATTTTTTTGAGAATGAACCGTTACTTTTGCAGGGCAACAACAATCAGCATGGAAGAGATACAAGATAAGGATTATCGCGAGAAAGATTTCGCGCACAATTGGGTAAACTCGTCGGTGTTCCTGTTTTACCTGCAGGTTTTTTGTATTGCAGCATTTTTGCTGGGTGGTTGCTATAATCTGTACAAGCATCATTACAAGGGAAGGCCTGAGGTGGAAGTGCCTGAAAACACCTTGTACACCCCTAAGTATAAATAGATCATTTAAAATTTTGCCGGAAGTTCAGGATAATTATCTTTGCCGTCCTTTTGGAAGCCGACAGGAAGTTTAGCCTTAACTATGGGAGATTTCCGGAAGCAGAAGGGGGTGTTAAACGGAAGTTCTTTATTTTCAGCCTGATAAAGGCGAAGATTCACTGGAGTTGAGTTGAAGGCGTTTGTTTTCATTAAAGCTCTGGCGATCAACATGCGAAAGTAGCTCATTTGGTAGAGCACGACCTTGCCAAGGTCGGGGTGGCCGGTTCGAGCCCGGTCTTTCGCTCTGAAACTGATCCAAACCCTGTGTTTGGATTTTTTTTTACTGATTTGCCTGTGTAATGCAGGCAAGATACCCTGGTGGCGGAACTGGTAGACGCGCTGGACTTAAAATCCAGTAACCCGAAACGGTTGTACGGGTTCAACTCCCGTCTGGGGTACTTACGGGACTTTCTTCCAAATTTTGACAGGGTTGCTCTACTTCGAGCAGCCCTTTTTATTTGATTTTCAAATAATTGAGTGAAAGGGCAGGATGCAGGTAAGCGGTTCGAAAACACCTTCCATTAAAGATGAGACCAGCTTCGAACACTACATTCAACAGTTTACGCTTCATTCTAAGCGAAGCAATTTCGTATACAAGCTTTAGGTCGGTAATCTGTTCTGAAAATTCATCCGGCATGTCCTGTTTGTCCTGATTTGTGGAAGCCAACTGATCGATCCTGGAATTTAAAAACGCTTTCCCGGTTGAAAGTTTCCCAAACCATTTCTTGTAAGTCAGGAACTCAATTTCATCATTCAGATATCTTTCCTCTAACTTATCCAGACCATCATTTTGATTGTGTTTTTTGTCGGCACAGATCATTACTTCTTTTTACTTTTTGCCAGCGTGCGGATATAATTAACCAATCCCCATCTCTGCTGCTCTGAAAATATTTTTTTGTAACCGGGCATTGGGGCCCTCCCTTCAGAAAGCTTCCAGAAAATCGCTCCATCTGTCTGGCTTTGGACCAGGACTGAAGTATGGTCGGCAGGCTTGGGGTTCAGCCCCTGGGAAGCGAGACCATCCCCCCTTCCCTTTTCTCCATGGCAGGGTCCGCAATTAGCTATGTAGAGCGTCTTGCCGTCGGCCAGTGAAGCAGCATCGCCCGCAAGTGGATTCTTTACATTCTCTGCAATTTTTGGCACTATCCAAGGGGGGCTTTGCGCAAAAGCGTTCAAAGAAAACAAGATAAATATCATTAAGACAATGCTCAGGAATAAATTTTTCTTATGAAAAAAAGAGGTAATCACTATGTCTTCGTTCATCGTAATTTTTTTAATTATTATAATAGTAACTATAAGTTATTTCAGGACCGGGCTTTTATTTATTGTTTAAGGAAAGCAACAATTTTGTTTCGTTCGTCATCCGTTATCAAGGACCGGGTCTGCATGTGCATCCCAATGGTTTCCCATTGTTCGGGTGAGAAAGTATTGGCTGGCGGTGTATTGTGACAACGTTGACAATTTTCAGCCCATAGCTGCACACCCGGTTTCGCGGCTACTTTCTGGCTTACTTTGCAGCTGTGCATTGTACTAGTAATCGCTATTACCGTAAATGCGAGTGCGATGATATAAGAAAAATGTTTTATTGAATAAGTTTTCATTATAAATTATTTTACAATAATATGGAAAATTGAAGTATCAGAGAATTTGACTTGATAGTCTGTCCCTCTAAGCCAATGGTAGTGCTGGTACCGTTATTGATGCTATAGCCCAATTTTAATACGGTACGCCAGCTAAGCCAGTACAGCAGGCCAGCCTCCGTAATGATTTGTTTATTGCCCCAAAGGGAACCTTTCGGCGTATTGAAATTCCCTATCCGGAAAGCCGCTTCCAGATTCTTGACGAACTTATTGCCGGATACAGTAGGACGTAGTGAGATCTGAGCAAACCCGGTATTAGTCTTATTGTCAAAGGTATAAAAACTCGAATCAGCCGGATTCTTATAGGTTTGCTTTTCGATATTGATGAAATTATACTGTGCTTTAATATTAACCATGACAGGGCTGAACAGCTTTACATAGTTCAGGTCAACAGCGTACATATTAGTTTTAGTACCCGCATAGACTGAACCTGCATCACCTACCTTGCCAAACATACCACTTACACCAATCTCAAGGGATGAGTTGGAAAAGGGAAGTATCGCCAGCCTTGCGGTGATGGTTTTATTGTTATTATTGTCCGATATACCTGCATTTTGTATTTCTCCATCAGGAAGTAATTGGTTGCCGTTGGTAAGGCTGATATCGTAGCTCCATTTCATATTCCCCAGGGGGAGCCCGCCTTCTATTTCAATTCCAAAATCACTGCCCGGAGGAAAGTCCGCAACACCGGTGGGATCAGTAGGTAATTTGTCAATCCAGCCAGCGGCAAGACGTTTGCTATAGATACCGAAAGGTAAAACAAAATAACCGCCACGTATAATCAGTCCGGGAGCGGCAAAATAAGAAAGCGCCGCCCAGTTCACACTCAATGAATTTCCATCGAAAGAAGGCTCAAACTCCATCAGGAATTTATGCCCATGCCGCCAAAGCAACATCGGGCTGAATTCATAATGATCCCCGTCTGCCAGACTATTGGTTTTTGAAATCTGGCTGAGCCCGCCAAAAGTGGTAGTTGTTTTGTTAGCTACAAACCCAAATGTGGCTAAACCCGATACCATAAAATGCTCTTCACCCGGTTTTTTGTACGCCACTTGCTTCTCCAGTTCGGTTATCCGGTCTATCAGAGAAGAATCCACCGCCAACTGCTGTGCCCTTAGTTGATTGAACAGCGTGCAATGCATAATCATAGTGAACAACGATCCAAACAATATGATTTTTTTTCTCATAAAATTACTATTGAAGTTAGCAGGTGAAATTGATAAGAGGCGAGTTCTTAAAAGCGCCAATTGAATATTCTCCAATTCCGAAAAGATGAATGTTTGAATAATACATTTGTTTGAATAATACCTTCAAAAATAAAATTACCTTCATTTTTAAAATATAATGATGATTTTAATCACCCTGGCGTATGATTTAGATATTAAAGAATATAAGTCAGGGACATTTTACAAAGCAGTATGGCTATAAGAACTTTAGCCCTAATCCTATTAACAAGGAATGGGGCATAAATAACCCGGGATCAAAGGGCTGTAACCAATAAAATCATCTGAGTTTTAAAGATCGGTTTTCAAAATAAATGGTTGTTGCTTTTCAATTGCGGAACATATCATTTCGATGCAGTAAATTTATATGGTCAGGCACTATTTATAAAATTACTATGGGTTTAGAAATTGAAAGGAAATATTTAGTTGACAAGAAAATCTGGGATAAGGTAATTAAAGATGATGAGCACTTAATAAAGCAGGGGTATATTTTGAATAGTCCGGATAAAACCATCAGGGTAAGACTTACTGATAATAAGGGTTTCATAACTATAAAAGGGTTCTCAACTGGTGCATCAAGAAAGGAGTTTGAATACCAAATTCCTGAGAAAGATGCCAAAGAACTTTTAGGTAACTTTTGTTCTACAAGTATCAGTAAAATAAGAAATAAAATTTCATTTAAAGGTAAGCTTTGGGAAGTAGATGAGTTTTTAGATGATAATGCCGGATTAATTGTAGCTGAAATTGAGCTTTCAATGGAGCAGGAAACATTTGATCTGCCTGACTGGATTGTAAAAGAAGTTACTGGCGAAAATAAGTACTATAATTCTAACTTATCAAGACATCCTTATAAGGATTGGATGCAGATATAAAAAGTTGCTTTTTTAAAATTATAGAAAAAACTAATAAAATATTTGATTTTTTCAAAAATAATGTTATGAAATGAGAAGCAATCTTGGAAAAGAGACTAAGTATTCTGCTTTAATGTGAAATATGAAACCTATGGATCAAAGGGTCGATGAAAAAAATCCTGGTGCCCTTCAATTCTTAGCTACCGCTAAATAAATTTTTGCTTTCTAGCCCATTATTCAATGAGTATCATTCCGAAAGGCAAACTGTAATTATCGATTTAATCTATTATAATCCTTGAAAGAATTGTTTTCAAAATAGTTGCCTAAGTTTATGAAAGAGAGTAAGTGCCCTCTTATTAAACTAATTATAGATATAAATAAAATGGAGCCTGGCAGCAAAAAAAAGGTCTTTTCATCAACAGTGCAAAAGTCTTCAAAAGTCCGCAAGCCCTACTTCACCGATGTCCGGTATTGTAGCTTTATAAGTATAAAAACAATTAACCTTTTTAAATAAAAAAAGCTAACTATGGCAAACCATCTAGTGATAAACCAAACTGCAAGTTTGCCAATTTTATTCAGATGATGGTGTGTAGTATTCATTATTGTTGTATATATAACGAAACTATCTATAAAACAAAATATTCAAAATGATTTTGATCGTCAAGAAATATGGTTTTGTTCTAAACTAGCTATAATCTATCTTATTATTTATTTTATTAAAAGAATATACTTAAATTGTTTAATAAATATCATCGACGAGATCGATTATTGCCGTTGCTGTAGTTTATATAACCAGCTAAATTTTAGAAAATACAAGGGAGAAAAATTTACAGGGGAAGTAACTTATGTCATCTGGCAAAAAGATAGATAACTATTATACTACACGTAATAAAGTAAAGCTTATTCGGGGAGGTAAAGAATATTTTACACAATTACTCCTACTTATAAATTCTGCGCAATATTCCATTCATTTACAAATCTATATTTACCTTGATGATGAAACCGGTCTGATGATTGGTGAGGCGATGATGAATGCAGCTAAAAGAAATGTACAGATATATTTTATTGCAGACGGGTATGCTTCCAGGAGAATGTCGAAATCATTTATTGAGAAATTACAAAATTCAGGAATTCATTTTAAATATTTTGAACCGTTTTTTAAGAGCAAACACTTTTATTTTGGCCGCAGGCTCCATCGTAAAGTATTTGTTGCGGATGGCAAGTATGCCCTGGTTGGGGGGATGAATATTACGAACCGTTACAACGATATGCCCGATACTCCTGCGTGGCTGGATTTCGCAATTTATGTGCAGGGAGAAGCGGCTGTTCAATTGTTTAACATTTGCACCGATATGTGGAAATCCGATAAACCACCAATCATTCAGCTACCAAATGATACAGAACATTTTTTACAAGAAATTCCACAAACAGAATATTGCTCTGTTCGTCTACGCCGTAACGACTGGATAAAAAATAAAAACGAAATATGGAGAAGCTATTTTGAATTATTTAATCAGGCAAATAAATCTGTTATTATCATGTGCAGCTATTTTTTGCCTGGGAAGGAATTGCTGAATCGGCTAAGCAAAGCTGCCAAACGTGATGTACAAATAAAAATAATCCTTGCTGGCCCTTCTGATGTAATGATAGCTAAATATGCTGAACGGTACCTTTATAGTCAGCTGCTGAAAAATAATATTGAAATATATGAATACCAACCCAATGTGCTTCATGCAAAATTGGCAATTACTGATGGGCATTGGGTTACACTTGGCTCTTACAATATTAATAATATCAGTGCCCTGGCAAGTATCGAAGTAAACCTGGAGGTACGCAATAAAGTATTTGCACAAAAAGTCCAGGAGCAAATAGAAGAGATAATTGAACGGGATTGCACCCGCATTACTTCTGAAACTTATAAACTTACCTCAGGTTTCTTTCAGCGGCTGCGACAGAAAATCTCTTACTACTTTATAAAAATCCTCATTACTTTATTCAGGTTTCATTTTAAACGGGAAATAAAGGAATGATAGCTGTGGGCTGGCAATTCTATTATATACACAATTAATAATGATTACAGCATCCAACAAAAAGTGGCAACAACATTAGTTGCCCTTGATTCTCTTTAATAACGACTTCATGATTTCCCAATTCCATTTCGCAAAACGCCCCCGTTGTACTACTAACCTATTGTCGGCGGCATGTTGTAGAAAATAATGAAACACAAATTTTTCTTTCGGATTGTGCCATCCGATAATTTGACCAAAGCGCAGATCATTAAACACCAATGTATCATTCCATTTTTCTGCAGTATAAAACCCCTGAGAAAATCTAATTAATTTTGGCAGTTCTTCATGGTTATGAACGGAGTAAAGAAGTGAATTATTTCGGGGGAAAAATTTAAAATCAATTTCTTTTTTTGTATCAAATAGTGAGCGGTAACCTACATAGAAACCACTGTCATTACCCAGCACAACGTACCACAACCAATTATTAAGTGGTGCTGGTGTAGTAAAGTATTTTGTATAATGAATGTTTTGATGCACAGCGATTCCTTTTACATCGCTGTTAATCTTTATTTTATTTATTGTACAATAACATAAGTATGTTGAACTCATAATAATTGCAAACCTCCACCAAAATATTCTTTTACGATGCCTGGTTTTTAAAAGTAATAATGCAATAAATGTAATGGCTGGCCATATTGAAAAAAAGGGATCAGCAACAAAAATGGTATTAAAAGAAATACGGTAATGACTAAAGGGTTCAAGCCAGCCTACACCATAATTATTAAACGCATCAATAAAAATATGTATGAAAATCTGCAGGCTAAAAAATATCATCCATTTCCTGATCGGAATGTTATCAAACCGGTGCCACCGTTCTGCTAACAAAGAAAGGAGAGGAGTAACAATCAAAATAAATATAATGGAATGTGTAAAGCCACGGTGAGCCAATAAACTCTCTGCAGGACTCATCCAGAAAGCTGCAACAAAATCAATATCGGGAACACTTTGTGCAAAGGCTCCCCATAGCATAGCTTTTTTACCAATGAGTCTGCCAAAAAAAGCTTCACCAATACATACACCAAGAGCTATGTGGGTAAGGGAATCCATACTTTTATACTGTTATTTTATTCTCATTAATCAGAAATTTAACTTTTGAACTTGTATGGATATAAATTTAAGAGAGGAAACACGGATTTATTCTGATTCCTGTTGCTTATATCAGCTTTTATTATGTGCAACAAATAAAGTAAGCTTTAATTGTTGCACATAATACATCATTTATACTTTCTCTAAACCACCTGATACTCTGCTTCGCTGGTATGCTTCAAGTACTATTGAGCTATTCAAATGCTGGATTTGATGAAAATTTTGAACCGTCATACAGCAATGCTTTCTTTCTCATGACATAATTATTATTTATGTGCAATAAATACAGGTGTTGCATGCTCCTTAATTATATCAATAATAAAGCTCCTGCTAAATATTTCTGAAAAACCTGAACGTCCGAATGAACCGCTTACCAGCAACGAATCCTGATGTTCGTTTATCCAATTATTGATTTCATTTTTGTGATCAGAATTTAGTTTAGTGATTGTCACGTTTTCAAAATGACGGGCTGCTAATTCTTCAATAAGTGCCTGGTCAGGAATACTGTGTTTTTCATCTTCTGCATACAACACGATTGTTTTGAGATTACACAATTCAGGAAATAAATTGGCAAATTGTTTAATGGCATAAACGGAGGATGCCGATCCATCATACGCCAGAATAATATTAGAAGGGAAATTAAACTTTTCCGGAACTATTATTACAGGACATTCTGTAGTATGTAATGCATCTTTCAGATACTCATAAGAGCCATCAACTATCGCGTTGGTATAAAATGCTTCGCTTCCAATGACCATCAGATCTGCAAAACGGGTCTCTTTTGTTAATTGCGATATGGATGGGCCAAACAGATCTTTATGTATTCGGTATTCTATGAGATTTCTTTGACATGCCTGCTCAAATTGTTCTATATTAGTGTCAATATTTTCCTCGTCAGAATTTTCAATTCCTGGTATATAAACCGGTGCTGCAAATGCTGTGGGAAAGAAAAAGAACCGGGCATAATCTACTTCAGGTAAAAAGATTCCCGTAAGTAAAACATGCTTCATATCATGAAGGCTTTTGACGAATGAAAACGCGCCTTTTGAAAAATGGCCGCCATCAAATGGAATAATTATCTTTTTCATAATTGTAATTTTTGTTTTTGGTGTAATTATATGTCTGGAGACAGATATTTCATTTTTTAAACAGGATTTAAAAGCTTATTAATGAATACAACATAAGAAATATATTTCAAAATGAACTTTTTCTGTTTGCCGGCTTATCAGTAGATGTAGCCATCGAAACTGTTAGTGTACCCGCTATATTTGAATTATGTTAATCAATCTTAGAGGTTGGCGGACACATGCTGATAGTAGTCACCTTGGCTGTTGATGATCATCATGCTTCTGGTTTATCTTATTTGATATCTTCGCATGGGAGCGCACAGAGTTTTATTTCGCATTTTACCAAAAAAGAAAATATCTATTTCAAAAGATAGATTGTAAATAAGTAAATAACTGATTTTGTCTATATTCCTTTTAGTCCTTTAAAATGGATTGCTGACTGTATCTTTATTGAATGTAGCAAGAGCCATGCAAAAACTGTAAGAGAAGTTATTGATATATTTCCTTTCTGTGGTTATGCCGAAAAATCTTTTAATTATTTATTTGAATAAGAAAACGTTCGTTATTTAATTATTGAAACCGCAAGTGAAACAAGAGTAACTATTATAGTCCTTGATGAGTCCACCAATAATCAGTATCGTTTTGGGATGCCGGGTACTGACTTAAGATAAAACGAATGGAAACACTGCTAATGAACCATGCGCTGATAAAATATATAACCAATAATCACTATAGAAAATTAAATAAGCATATCAAAGAGGTTTGTGAATATTTTGATGTGGAAGCCATACATCAATTCAGAGTAGAATATAAAAAACTAAGAGCTTTTTTACGAATGATATCGCAGGAACTTGAGACAACAAAAAAAATAGGAATTTACAAAAAATTAAAAAAAGCTTACAACATTTCGGGGTCTATCCGTGATTTACAATTGCAGCAGCAGCGAATCATGCAAGCTACAAAACAGGAGCTTAAAAATCCGCAGGCATATCTCGCTTTACTTCGTATAAAAATTGATAAATTAATACAGGAGTTGACTGAAATATCTTTAGAAAACCCTGTTATTAAAAGCAAAAAGAAAACAGAGGCATTTATCCCGGATGAATTTCAGTTATCAGGGTTCAAATTATTAATTCAGAAAAAATGGACTGTTATCAATGCCATTATTACATCAGGTCATTATAGTGATGATAATATTCATGCAATTCGTAAAAATCTCAAAGATTTGTTTTATAACTTGAAAGAGTATGAAGTAGGGAAACATAATATATTATCTTGTAGTATATGGAAGGGAAAAGATGAGCAGTATTTTAATAAACTTTTAGATGAACTGGGAAACTTACAGGACAAGTGTACGGCAATTGCTTTATTGAAATCTTCCTGGATCAACCGTTTAAATACATACAACCGTGAACTCCTGGGTCGGATAAAAAAAGTATGGATAAAAGATAAGGTTAACCTAAAGCGATTGATGGTAAAGAAGCTGAAGGCTGATATTGTTCCACAACAAGTTTCTGCACAATAAATAAAATCCTCTGCTAATGGGTTGCTGAATAGACGTTAATTATAATCAGTAATGATGGTGATTGTATTCATGACAGAAGTATTTATAGAAAAAATTGAGGATAATAGAAATGCTGATGAAAAGTACAAAAGAGAATTATTGGCGTTAAAGAAGAAATAATGATCTCAAAAAAGGAATAACGACTCCAAACATTCAGAAACAAACATCTGGGAAAGATTTAAACTTAATTTTAATCGTGACGTGGAAAAATTAGAACAAGACATAAAAGGTATTTAATTTACATAATATTATTTTCGAAAATATAACCCGGTTTATAAATAAGCACGGATTTATAGAAGTAATTAAGAAAACTCGGAAGATGACATCTTCCGTTTTTTCTTATAACAATTAAATGGTAGTTTGTACTATTATAATAAAACTTAAAATATGGAAAGGTTTTATATTTCATTTTTATTAATTTTTTTATTGGTTGCTTCCTGTAAAATGAAACAAGAAAGGGTAAAGCCTATTAAGGAAAATATATCAGAATCTGTTTATGCTTCAGGTATCATTAAAAGCAATAATCAATATCAAGTCTTTTCAACGGTAAATGGAGTGATTGCAGAAATATTAGTTAAAGAAGGAGATGTGGTAAGAAGGGGAAATAGGATAATTAAACTTGTAAATACCAATGCCCTGTTAAATTCCGAAAATGCTTTATTATCCGCCAACTACGCATCCATATTGACCAATGCTGAAAAATTGCATGAACTACAGATTAATACAAACTTTGCTAAATCAAAGATGGATGAAGATGCTCTGTTGCAGCAACGGCAGCAAAATCTGTGGATTCAAAATATTGGCACCAAAAACGAATTTGAACAACGGCAAATGGCGTTTCAAAGTTCCGTACTGGCTTACGAGGCAGCTAAACTCCGTTATACACAATTGGAAAAGCAAATCAGTTTTCAGGGAAAGCAATCACAAAATAATTTACAAATGGCTTTAGCCATAAAAAATGATTATACTATTAAAAGTGATGTAGATGGTAAAGTGTACAGTATATTAATGAAGCAAGGTGAAATGGTAAATACATTGAATCCTGTTGCAATAATTGGTGATGCTAATAACTTTATGATAGAACTACAGGTGGATGAATTCGATATTAACAGAATTAAAATTAAACAGGCAATTGTACTTAGTATGGATAGTTACAAAGGACAGGTCTTTGAGGCAATAGTATCCAGAATAAATCCAATAATGAATGACAGATCAAAATCATTTACTGTTGAAGCCCTGTTTATAAGGCAACCGGCAACATTATATCCTAAACTTACCTGCGAAGCGAATATTGTAATTCAACAAAAGGAAAATACTATCACCATTCCAAGAAACTATTTATTGCATGGTGATTCTGTTTTGATAGATAAAAGTAAAAAAAGGAAAGTTATTGTTGGATTAAAAGATTATCAAAAGGTAGAAATTATAAGTGGGGTAACGGTTAGCGATTTTATTTATAAACCAGCACTATGAATATTAAACTTATAAACGGCATAGCCCATTCGCTATTATTAGCCAGGTGGAAACAAACACTGGTCGCTGCTGTAGGTGTTACTTTCAGTATTACCATGTTTATTGCGTTGCTTAGTTTTATGGCTGGTCTTAATGATTTGCTTGATGGATTATTGTTAAACAGAACACCTCATGTGCGGCTTTACAATGAAATCCAACCTAACAAAAATCAACCAATAAACAATAGGGCTGGATATGAAAAATATTACAACTTTATTAGTTCTGTAAAGTCGGGCAATGCAAGGGAGCAGATCTATAATAGTACAGCTATTATACAAACGCTTCATAATGATAACCGTGTATTGGGTGTTGTTCCTAAACTAATAACTCCTATATTCTTTAATAATGTAGCCATAGATATTGCAGGAGTTGTGAACGGCATTGATATTCAAAATGAAGCAAAACTCTTTCATTTTAACGATTATCTAATTGAAGGTGTATCATCGGATATTGACAAAGTAGCCAACAGTATTATTTTAGGAAAGGGATTAGCAGATAAACTCACTGCCAATATTGGCGACAGGGTTCAGGTATTAACTAAAAGTGGAGAAATATTTCAATTTAAAGTAACAGGATTATATCAAACCGGTGTGCAGGATATTGATAAAACCCAAAGTTATGCTTCCATTGCAACGGTGCAAAAACTAATGGGTAAACCAAATACTTTTATAACCGATATTCAAATAAAATTGAAAGATGTAAGTATTGCTCCATACATAGCAAAAGAATATGCTACCCTTTTTGAAATTGATGCAGTTGATATACAAACGGCCAATGCACAATTTGAAACGGGAAGTTTTGTACGTACCCTTATTTCTTATTCCGTAGGTATTGTATTATTGATAGTAGCCGGCTTTGGTATTTATAACATTCTCAACATGATGATTTATGAAAAAATGGATACTATCTCTATTTTAAAAGCAACAGGATTTTCAGGTAGGGATGTACAAAATATCTTTTTAATAATTGCCTTAAATATTGGTTTCATTGGTGGGCTCGTGGGTTTGTTATTGGGTTTCGGTTTGTCGGCGGTCATTGACCAAATCCCTTTTTCTACTGCTTCGCTGCCTACCATAAAAACCTATCCCATTAATTACAATCCCGCATTTTATTTAATAGGAGCGGTATTTTCTTTAATCACTACTTTTCTTGCAGGCTGGTTTCCTGCCCGTAAAGCAAGTAAGGTGGACCCTGTAATAATTATAAGAGGAAAATAGAATGAGTAAGATAATTTTAGAAGCCAGAAGAATTAATAAAGAATTTAACGACCCTGTAAAAGTAAAAGTACTTACGGATATAAATTTCTCTATTGCAAAATGTGAGTTTGTGGCACTTACCGGAAAATCGGGTTGTGGCAAATCTACCTTGTTGTATATTTTATCAACTATGGATACAGATTACGAAGGCGAATTATTGATAGACGATATTTCGATGGTAAACAAAAAAGAGGCTGAACTGGCAAGGGTTCGCAATGAAAAAATTGGTTTTGTATTTCAATTTCATTATTTGCTGGATGAATTTACGGTACTGAAAAACGTCATGCTGCCGGGTTTGAAATTAGGTAAACTTTCAGAAAAGGAAGTGGAGGTACATGCGATGGAAAAATTAAAAATATTGGATATTGATAAACTGGCTATAAAAAAAGCCTATCAATTATCTGGAGGTGAAAAACAACGGGTTGCAATAGCAAGGGCTTTAATAAACGACCCCGATATTATAATGGGAGATGAACCCACCGGTAACTTAGATAAGAAAAACAGGGATATTGTTTTTGATTTATTTAAAAAGTTGGCAGAGGAAATGAACCAAACTTTATTGATTGTAACCCACGACCAGGACTTTGCAGACCGGACACACAGAATTATTACAATGGAAGATGGAAAGATTATTCATGGTAAAAACTTTTGAAAATAAGAACGTCAGTATCAAAAGTTTTGATAATTGGTGCCACAAGTAATGTAAGCATTACAGTTTTAAAATCGTTTCAGAAGCAAAACACCTGATAAGTATCTTGCATGGGTGAGAGATTTGGAAGGTGACAGCATAAAGCTGGCTGATTATGATGTAAGTTTTTAAAAATTTGATTTCGTGTATCCTGCAACTTTCAAATTAAATTATCGGACACTTTACCAGTAAATATTTCGACCTCTACAAAATGTTCAACCATATCGTCGACAAGGGAGACAGCATTGTCTTCCTGATTCACACCGTCGAGCGTTACGGTCATTTTTCCGTCCATATTTCTTTGCTGAATTAGAATGTGATATATCGTACTGCCGTGCCTGTAGTGCACTTTGAAAAATTTCCACTCTAAAGGAATACAGGGTTTAATTCTTAGTTTGTCCACTTCAGTTACCAATCCCAGAAAAGACTCTATAATTAGTTGATACATCCAGCTGGCTGATCCTGAATACCACGTCCATCCCCCACGTCCGGTATGTGGCGCAAACGCATATACATCACCTGCCACTACATAGGGCTCTACCTTGTAGATGTCAATTTCTTCACGTGATCTGCCATGGTTTATCGGATTTATCATCTGCAATAGCTCCCAGGTACGTCTGTTATCACCTAATTTAGCAAAGGCCATTATCATCCAGATTGCAGCATGCGTGTATTGTCCTCCATTCTCCCGCACTCCGGGTACATATCCTTTTATATATCCCGGATCTATATTTGCTTTATCAAAAGGTGGATCTAAAAGTTGTATTAGGGCAGCATCTTTTTTTACTAATCTTTTTTCTGCAGCTTCCATAGCCAAAAGGGAACGTTTGATATTGCCAGCACCGGATAATACAGACCAGCTTTGAGAAATGGAATCAATCTGGCATTCAGCATTACTTGCGGAACCAAGTGGTGTACCATCATCGAAATATGCTCTGCGGTACCATTCACCATCCCAGCCATTCTTCTCAATATTATTACTTAGTTCGTCGGCTTCTTTTTTACATCGGGTCGCGAATCCAGGATCATTGTGCAAGTTTGCAATTGGAATAAATTCCGTAAGAACATCATAAAAAAAGAATCCTAACCAAATGCTCTCCCCTTTACCCTCTCGGCCCACCCTGTCCATACCATCGTTCCAATCGCCCGTGCCCATCAGTGGCAATCCTCGTTTGCCGTATCTAAACCCATGCTTTATGGCCTTTACACAATGATCGTACAAGGTTGCGGGCTTTTGCGATTGTGTCGGAAGTGCATAATAAGAATCTTCTGCGGCATTTAGCGGGCGCCCTTCCAAAAACAGTAATAATTCATTCAGAATATTAGTATCTCCGGTATGCTTAATATACCGGCAGGTTACTAATGGCAACCAAAGAAAATCGTCAGATATATGTGTTCTTACCCCATGACCTGTTGGTGGGTGCCACCAATGCTGCACATCTCCTTCCTGGAACTGGCGTGTAGCGCAAAGCAGGATTTGCATACGCGCCAATTGGGGCTGCGCATGAAGCAGTGATAAAACATCCTGCAACTGATCCCTGAATCCAAAAGCCCCACCCGACTGATAAAATCCGCTACGGCCCCACAGGCGGCAAGATAATGTTTGGTATGTCAGCCAACCGTTGGCCATAATATTTATTGCGGTATCAGGCGTTTCCACTTGTAAAGCCGCAGTGGTGTGTTTCCAGTAATTTCTGACTTTTTTAAGAGCATCATGCGCCGCATCCGATCCGCGGAACTGATTTATCATATCACGGGCATGATTGATATCTTTTCCTATTCCCAATCTAAAAATGATCTCGCGTTCTTTGCCGTCGGGAAGGTCGAACGGTATCTGTATCGCCGCGCAAGGATCTAAAGCTACCCCAACCTTACCTGAGAGCCTTAAGCGATACATAGCCTCAGGATTTTGCAATGATTGGTTGCGACCTAAAAATTCAGTTCTGTCACCTGTAAAAGTCCTGGTGACCTCATCAACATCAAAGAAAGCTATCGAGTCAGAGAATTCATTGCTGTACGGATTCCTGGCAAAAAAAGCCCCACTGACCGGATCAATCTCTGTAATAATATGTATAGCTGTTTTAGGCCTCAGATCACCTAATACCCATTCTATATATCCGGTAGCAGAAAGCCGGCGTTGCCTTCCTGAATTATTGCGTACTTTCAATACAATAAATTTAATAGAGGAATCAAGATCAACATACACAGACATTTCGGAGTGAATTCCATCTTCAACATGTTCAAAAATGCTATAGCCCAGTCCATGTTTGGTACAGTAGGATGATTGCCCACCCCGTGGAAGTGGCGTAACCGACCAGAAATGGCCCACTTCTTCATCACGAAGATAAAAGATTTCTCCAGCGGAATCGCTTACAGGATCATTGTTCCATGGGGTAAGCCGCATTTCATGAGCGTTTTCAGACCATGTATATGCTTGCCCGCTTTCAGAAATAACTGTTCCGAAAACAGGATTGGCTATTACATTTACCCAAGGGGCTGGGGTTCTATTTTTATTATCAATGGTAATTATATATTCACTTCCTTCAGGTGAAAATCCACCTAAACCATTGAAAAAAATCAAATTCTTTTCGGAAGGAACAGACGTCATTTGGTAAGCATAAGAAGGCGGTTGGGAAATATAAGGGATCATCGCTTTTACGGGAACCTTCCGATTAATATGATCAGCTAATGTTCCGAACGTATCTGAAATAATAATACGGGCAACGGTTTGGAAAAGTATGCGGTCTTCATTTGAAATCTGATCCGCTACTCTTACAAAAACACCTCCCGGACGGTCCATTAATTCGGTTGGAATAAGTGCCTGGATTTGATTTTGAAAGATTTGCCGGTACCCGCCATGATCTTCATTCCAGATGACCAGATCTACAATGAGCCCTTTAAGGTGCCAGTAGGTATGTGCCTGAATCAGCTGCTTTGCTAATTGTATGTTGCCTTGATCTTCAATTTGCAACAGGACGATTGGCAGATCTCCCGAAATGGAATATCCCCATAAGCCTGATTGTCCCCTGCGATTTTTGACAATCACAGAAGGGTCTGCACGTAACAAAGGATTAACGTATATCACAGAACTGGCAAGACGTCCGAATAGTTGGGCATCTGCCTCTGTTGCATTAATCTGTCTGAGAATTACCTGGCTATGTGTCCACGCCAGTTCAAAAACACGGTCCTTATGGTGCTTATCCTGGTATTTTTCAATGAGCCCTTCGCATATTACTCTTGTTTCGCTTACTCCTATGATAAGGTCTACAGTAATATTTTCCCCGGGTTCTAATACTAATCTGGTGCGTATTGCTACGATCGGATCTAAAACAGAACCCTGATTACCCGAAAGCGGCCCTGAATTATTCATAGCCGCAGGGTTAGCAACTGTATTTCCATGCCCCAGAAATTCCATCCGGTCTGTTTCGTATGATGATTCCCTTTTTTCCATTCCATGTATAATCATAGAATGGAACATCCATGGAGCCTGTTCATCGGCAGAGCGAGGCCGGCGCGAACAAATAATAGCATGTTGAAGCGGCAATATCTCTGTCTGAACAAACAGATTGCTAAATGCTGGCTGCATAGCATCTGAAGCGGGTGAGGCAAGTACGACTTCGGCGTAACTTGTAATTTCTATAGTTCTGCGCATGGTGGATCTGTTAGTAAAGCGAATCCTGCGCATCTCGATATCATCTTCGGGAGATATAACGATTTCCGTATGCGCTTCGATGTTACTATTAGAACTATGAAAATCAACCCGGCTCTGGCAAAATGCCACTTCATAACTCTCTCCATTTTTAACAGTCGGCTGGTGCGTATTTGACCAATATTGGCCATTATCGACATCGAGGATATAACAAAATGAACCCCAGTTGTCGCACGTAACGTCTTCTCGCCAACGTGTAATAGCAATGTCTTTCCAACGGCTATAACCTCCTCCAGCGTTTGTAACCATCACGTGGTATTTTCCATTCGATAATAATTGCACTTCGGGTAGAAATGTATTGGGTGTATTGATTAGCCGAACGTCTGTTCCACTGACTGAATTATTGAATTCGCCTATATCTGTTGTGTGAGCGTAAAATGAAGAAGCTTTTGGTATCCGCTCCTGTAATAATAATAGGGTTGCCTTGAATTGTGGTTCTGCTTCAAAACGTCGTTGCATGGGTTGGCCAAGCAATAAATATCCAAAAGACAGAAAACTCATTCCCTGATGATGGGCCATAAAGGATTGTATAATAGTATAAGCCTGACCGCGCTGCAAACGGGATGATGTATAATCTATGGCTTCATATAAACCATAAGCTCCTTCAAATCCCTGGTCAGATAATAATTCCAGATTCTGACACGATACTTCAGGTGCTACCATCAGTGACAGTGCTGTTGCATAGGGAGCAATCACCAGATCGACTTCCATGCCTCGTTTTAGCCCCAGGCCCGGAACGCCAAATGCACGGTACTGGTAATTGGAATTGATGTCTACCATATTATAACCGCATTCTGAAATGCCCCACGGTATCCGCCGCTGTTTCCCATATTCAATCTGCCGCCTGACCATTGCTTTGTACGTTTGATCAAGCAACGTATTATCATATGTTGGCATTACTAAAAGAGGCATAAGGTACTCAAACATTGATCCGCTCCAGGAAAGCAGGATCGGATCCCTTCCGGCCTTTGTAAGCAGCCGGCCTAAGGCAAACCAACTTTCTTCGGGCAACTTTCCCTGCGCAATAGCCACGAACGTACACAATCTTGCTTCTGAAGCGAGCAAATCATAATATCCGGGGTCACTAATATTTTCCTCTACCTTGTAACCTATAGAGAATAGATGCTTTGATTTTTCATACAGAAAATTCCATTCCATATCTGCCAGATGAATGCACTCGTGTCCAAGGTTCTCGATGAGTACTATCCGTTCTTTAGCGCGTTGTTGTGTCTCAATGACAGAAGTTTTAAAAGTATCAAGCCATTCGTTTTCTTCACTAGTATTGGTTTCGCTTATCAATACATTAATTAATGGGATTAATTTAAAGGCTTTAATACATACGTCATGCAAGGTTATCTCACTATCCAGTTCAATAAGGGTGTTAAATCTATGTGAGGCAGGCGGCAATGAATACCAGGGTGAGAAGATCAGCATATCATCAATAGCCTGGTCAATTTGTTTTAATAGTATATCTTTCCACCAATTCTTTAAACTTCCAGCTTCAGCATTCAGGTTTTTAAATACTGCTTTATAACTTATAGATAAACGATTCAGGCAGTCTCTTATGCCAACCACAGTAATGGGCTTTACATCACATGCCTTTTCCAGAATAGAAGTAAATTCATTAAGGTTGGGGAGATCTTCATTCGTCAATGTTTCTTTAAAGACCCTAAGCGTATCCAGCAATCCTTCAAATATTTTAGGTCCTGCTATTTTTTTATGCAATATTTCAAAAAGTCCTTGTCGCAATGTTAGCAAATGACCTGCAAGATTACCGCTATCTACGGTGGAAATATATTTTGGTGGCAAAGGCTGTAAAGATTCCGTGTCATACCAGTTATAAAAATGTCCCCTGTATCGTTCCATTTTCTTCATCGTACGGATTGTTCCGTCAGTACGTTCAAGAAAATTATCCGTAGAAATATAACCAAAATCATGTGCCATAAGGTTGGCGAGAAGTGATAATCCTATATTAGTGGGAGATGTGCGGTGAGCAATCACTTCGACCGGATGTTGCTGAAAATTATCGGGTGGCAACCAATTGTCCCGAATACCCACAAAACGCTCAAAAAAAGCCCATGTTTTCCGGGCAACCTGAAGAAGAAAAATATTTTGTTTATCAGTTATAAGCGTTTTTTGTTTTGCCGCAGGTTTACTGGCGAACCATGTTATAAAAGGAGATAATACCCAAAGGAATACAACAGGCCCTGCGATAAGAAGACTATCAGGTGCGTAAATGCTCAAATATAGCAATATCGTAAGGGAGAGAAATGGCGCTATCCCCATAGCAGAATAGGATGCTTCAAGACTATTTTTATTTATACTTTCTACATTCGTTGAAGAATTCCACTCAAGAAGTCTTTTATGTGATATAAGCATGCGCCAAATCGTACGCAATATTGCAACAAAATTAATATATGCTTCGTAAGGAAGACATATCAGTGAAAACAAAGTTTGAACGATAATATTGCCAGCGGTGCGCAAGAGGAGTTTTAGGTGATGAGATAGATTGACATCTCCTGGTTTTTTAAATGTATCCCAGATCAGGGTTATAAAAATTGGGAATATAATAATTCCGGTCACAGAAATTGTCCAGAACAAAGGAGCGTTTAACACAGTCCAACCTAAGATGATCAGCACTGTCAATGCTATTGGGATCAGGCTGCGACGAATATTGTCAAAGATTTTCCACTTAGATAAAGCCGACACAGGATTTTTATGTAATCTGCGATCGGCACCGGGGATAAACGGTAAGGCCCAGGAAAAAATTTGCCAGTCCCCTCTGATCCAGCGTGAACGCCGTTTCATATCCGAATGATAACTCATTGGGTATTTTTCATATAGTTCAACATCGCTGAGCAGTCCGGATCTTACATAGCAACCTTCGATTAAGTCATGGCTGAGGATACGATTTTCAAGGAATTTACCTTTCAATGCGGTTTCAAAACTATCTATCTCATAGATTCCTTTTCCAATAAAAGAACCTTCCCCGAATAAATCCTGGTAAACATCTGAAGTGGCACGCGTATATGGATCTATTCCGGGCTCATTGCCATGTAGCCGGCTATAAAACGAGCTATTTGATTCGGGCAAACTCACCGTTACTCTTGGCTGCAGTACACCATATCCCCCGGTTACGCGTTTCTTTTTTTCATCATACACGGAATGATTCAGTGGATGAGCCATAGTAGCGATCATCTTCCAGGCAGAGCCACGCGGCAACTGAGTATCTGAATCCAGCGTAATCACATATTTTGCCTGCTGTAACAAGATAAGATCTCCTACAATGCATGAAAAGCGGTCACTGGAATTTCCGCGAAGCAAGGCATTTAGTTCACTAAGTTTCCCCCGTTTTCTTTCATAACCCATCCATATTTTATCTGTAATATTCCATTGGCGGGGACGATGAAAGAGAAAAAATATATCACGGTTGCCATTTTCGTATTTTTCTTTCAGTTCCTGGATCTTTTGTTGTACCAGTTGCAACAGTGGCTGGTCTTCAGCAAGTGTTTCTTCGTACGCATCCGTAAAGTCAGTCAGCAATCCAAAATGTAAATTATTATCCCTGTTTGCGAGAAACCTGACTTCCAGGGCTTCCACTAAATCTTCTATGGATTGAGGATTGGTAAGAATAGCAGGAATTACGATAAGGGTGCGATACTTGTCTGGAATTGTTCCGGAAAAATCCATCCTGGGCAATAACTGCGGCTTAACAATCAACGTTGTAAAAAAATTTACCAAGGTAACAGCCAGTTGACTTGAAGAAAGAATCAAAAGAGTACCAATCAGCGCAAGTAACCAGTGGTTTGCAGTTTCGGTACGTGCTATCATTAAAAAACATGCGCTGATATTTAATGTTATCAGGATTATGACACCCAGATATGCGAATAAGCTATTTTTCCTCAGCGCTTTTTTAATGCCCATGGCAAAAGAAGTTCGCAGCCCAGCCAATTTTATTGTTTGGTCACGCCCTTTTCCTATCAGGTAATAGCCGACATGCGCTTTGGGGTCATCCGGAATATTATTTTTCTCTCCTCTGCCCGCTAATTGTAATGCTATATTGGCAACATCAATTTCTGACAGCTTCGATTTTTTTGAAAGATGTTCAATAACATGACGGTAATTGTCACGGGTAGAAAAATCCATCCCCGCATAGATTCCTCCGCTGTCCAGACGAAGCGTTTGGTCAACAATGCTATGTTCTTCAACAAAATCCCTCCAGTCCTGCGAACTAAGCAAACGAAGGCTGCCAATACTATTGCTGACAGAGACCTGGTTTACAGCTTGTTTTTGTATTTCGGCATTTACCACCTCATTACTTGTCCTTCCCTCTTCTATTAATCTTTGCTCTATCCAGGTAAGAGGTAATGCTAAGGCAGACCCTTTGCCCAGTAACTGACGGCTCATCTCTGATACAAAGGCGCTCACCATCGGAGGATTGGATCTGGCCATGTCGGCGGTAATCAGAATCAGGCCCTTTGGATCGTTTTCAGCAATCTCTAACATTTGTTTCGCCCAATAATCCGCTAGATTTTTGTCAATCATGTCTATAGCGATCAGCGAACCTACCCTCCTTAGATTCTCGATTAGTGTAAGACGAAGCATGATCGGTATCGCCCACAATTCACCTAATTGCAGCTGGGTAACAGATTGATATGATTTTATGAAACTGCTAAGGCGTTCATGATCTATTCGTCCATCGCTGTGTGAAATTATTTTCAATGCGATGTCGTATACGCGTATCAATCCGGGTAACGTAACATTTATTAGTTGTGGTAATTTTTCACTATAACCTTCCGGCAGATGTTTCTTGGCTGTGCGGATCTGTTCTTCTATTAAATAAAAGTTATCGATGAGCCATTCACCTGCAGGTGGAATGATGTGATTCTTCTTAATTGCTTCAACAAGTAGTTTGCGCACTGCATTCAATACCTTTTCATTATCAGCCAGCCGGTTAAGCAATTTACCGGGTACAGGTTTTTTACTCAATTCATGGCTTTCCGAAAGTGTTTTGCCATAGTGATCCATCTGATCTAAACTAAACAATTCAGCTCTTAATGGCTCTTCATCAGTATAATTTTGTTTTGTACTATTTGTCTGAAAGTACGCCCTCATATTAATTATGAGTTCATGTGCCGTTTCGATTGTCAACTTCATATTTAATTATTGCCTTGTGTAGACGGAGATTTTGCCAGTGCGTTATTTACTATTAGTAGGCCGCAATAAGTTTTGGTATATTACTTAACATAGCCGATTGCGCAGGTTTTCGTGCAAATGGGTTCCCTTTCATGATTAAAATGTTGGCTATTTTTCATAAATGATCAATTAATGAATATAAATTTATTTAATAGGGGAAGAAGTAATAAATAATAAATAAGTCTGCAATCGGAAGTTCCTTTGATATTTAATTATTTGAAATGGTTTATGGAACTGTCATCTCTGACAAGTGTTATCCCACTTTGTGAAATATTTGTATAATTTACACATTTTCTGCCATAAGGCAACAAGTCAGCGAAGAAGAATTTAATGACAATACTAATGGAAGTACCGAAAATTTAGTTCCGGAAAATAGAGGCAGCACATTTGGAGTCAATGGCATTGTATCAGCTAACGATGGAAGAATTCCTGAAATTGATGCGAACAATATCAATACCCAGGTACATCATTTTTTAGATGATAGTAATAGGTATATCGGCAAACTTGGTGGCACGATAGATGCTATTGAAATTGGAGGGATTCACTATCGCGGACATTAAATAACGGAAGCACATCTCACTACGCGGCTTTAGCTGTTTCATTAAATTTTATACGATGGATCGATCATTTTCATCTTGATAAAAGTATCGTTGTCAATATTCCTTCCAACCAGTTAAAATATTACGAAGGTGATAGTCTGATACTTTCTATGAAAGTCGTGACCGGCAAACCTTCAACCCGTACGCCGCGGCTCGCTGCTTACTGCAACTCCATCATCCTGTATCCATACTGGAACGTGCCTTAAAAAATTGCTTACGGCGAATTACTGCCATTATTTAAACGTCGCGCGGAGATGGTGGACATCATGAATATGCAGGTGGTCGATGCCAAAGGAAAAATCATTGATCATGAAAAGATCAATTGGTCATTATACAGCCGGAATAATTTTCCTTACCTCATCCGTCAATCGACCGGCTGCGACAATGCACTGGGAGTAGTAAAATTTAACCTGACGAGTCCTTATGATGTGTACATGCACGACGCAAATTTGAGAACTGCGTTTTTATCTGACAAGCGATATCTTAGTCATGGCTGCATCAGGCTGGAGAAACCGGTTGAACTGGGTAATAAGCTGCTGGACAATAAACTTGACACTCAATTCCTTGCCCTTTGCCTCAAAGGCCAGAAACCGATTATGCTGAATATAAAAACACCGGTCCCGGTCTTGGTGGTATACATGCCTGCAACTATCGATGAGTCGCATCAGCCCATCATTCACAAAGATGTTTATCGCCTGGTGAAAGAATTATAAACCATTAAGACTTATGTGAGGATCCCTATATGGAACACTCTTAAATAATGTCAATTATTATCCTGCCTGTCACAACTTCAATTCTCCCCATCCTTTTCGATACGTTCTTCTGACAAACTGGTTAGCGGGTTCAAAGTTCGTGATTTTCATATTGGCTCCGTCCCATTTGTAGGTAATATACCTTCCGGGAGTGTCGTAAGTTTCTAAACTACCGTAAACCGGGTCGTTTGTTTTCACTTTTCTGCGGATATTGAAACTTCGAATTAGTAAGTTGCCCATTAATACTGTTTCAGTTAGCGGGCCGGCATACCCTTCAAACGGAGAGTCAACTTCTGCTTTGCCATAGCCGGCAATTGCAGCATCCACCCATTGCCACCAATGGCCGTCCATTCCTCCGGTGACACGCGGATACTTCTCCGGCACATTTACGTCCTTGTTCAGAGAAAGTGGTAATAGCCTGGGGTGACTTCCACCCCATCCGCAGGAGGCCTTTCCCTTAGTGCCAACGAATAAAGTACCTCCCTCGAAGTCATTTTCCTCGGGTACATCAGCTAATGCTTCATTTATATTTACATCAGGATTCAGTTCGTCAGGACGGTCCGGCACAAGGCCTCCATCCATCCAATAGAGCAGCAGGTCCCGACCATCTTTTAGTTTGAATTTATACCGAAGTTCACTTGAAACAGGAATACTTTCCGGAAAATCCGCTTCTTTGAATATCCCTGAATAAACAGTGCTGGCTTTGCAAGTAACTTCCGTCGGATAGCCAAGATCGAATAATTTGAAGGATGGCCCTATAATATGACAGGCCATATCTCCTAAAGCACCTGTTCCGAATCGCCACCAGCCACGCCAGTTGAACGGAACCAGGTTATCTATATATTCCGTTTGTTCGGCTGTTCCCAACCAAAGATCCCATTTGAGTTCTTTGGGAACGATAGCAGACTTATCCGGCCAGGGTATTCCCTGCGGCCAAACCGGACGATTCGTCCAGTTATAAACCTTTTCAATATCTCCGATCAGGCCGGCCTCGAACCATTCCCTCAGGGTGCGCATGCCATCGCATGAAGCGCCCTGGTCGCCCATTTGAGTCACTACTTTATATTTTGCCGCTGCCCCGGTAAGTATACGCGCTTCGTAGATGTCATGCGTCAATGGTTTCTGGAGATATAAATGTTTGCCCAACTGCATAGCACTTAATCCTACAATGGCATGGTTGTGATCTGGAATCGCCACAGAAACAGCATCAAAATTCCTGCTCTGCTTCTCAAACAATTCCCGCCAATCATGATAAAAAGGCGCTTTAGGAAATTCTTTACGCCGGGGGGCAGCCATCCTGTCGTCAACATCGCAAAGGAAGGCTACCACAGCATTCTTCTTAGGGGCATTGGCGTAATGCTGAATATCGTTTGCGCCTTCTCCACCGCATCCTATAGCGGCTATATACAATTTATCACTCGGCGCGACATATCCTCTTCCACCTAGTACATGACGCGGAACAATATAGAAACCTGCCGCAGTTAAAGTGGAATTTTTGATAAAGTTTCCTCTGCTTATCAATTTTTCAGTTGAAGCATTTTCATTTTGTTCCATAAATCATTTTTAAATTTTTTTTAAATGCATCGCTGCATGTTCAAAGAATTTTGATTTTGATATTGCGAAACCAAAGCTTACCGTTTTCTTTTCCCTGGAAAGAGATATGGCCCTTATGAAAGGTCCCAAAGTTTGGCATATCCGCAAATTTAGATTTCGATATTAATTCTCCCCAATGGGTGTCCCACAGGTCGGTTTCAATCACCTTATGCCCGTTTTGAAACAGTTGAAGCCGTCCTTTGTCTGATTTAATTTCATATTCATTCCACTTGCCTCCGGTTGTTACCCATTCAGTATCTACAGAAATCAGGTCATAAAGATCCCCCGCCCGGCAATTAAGTATTCTGCTGTCTGGACTACAGGCTAAATCGGCTATCTGCATTTCAGGCCCGGTAAAATACGTTTCTTTATATTCAGGTGACTCATGGACAAAAAACATCAGACCACTATTGGCACAAGGCTCCATTTTCCATTCCACTTTCAGATCAAAGTTTTCAAACTCCCCGTCTGATACCAGATCTGCAAAATTGCTATCTGCACCGTTCTCAGTCTTGTCCAGAAAAATATTTCCATTTTGAACTTTCCAGCCCGTTCCTGGTTTATTCGATAAATAAGAATGCCAGCCTTTGAGATCGTTTCCATCAAACAGCAACTGCCAGCCACTAACTTGTTCTTCACTTGTCAAAGAATTAGTTGTCGGATTTTTTTTTGCATTTTTAACTGAAGAACAGCTATTTAAAATGGCCAAAGCAAGCAGTAAAAAATAAATTCTATACATATTTTAATGTTTTATTTTAACGAATCGTTTTCGGCGTGATTTTTTAATATGATTGAATAAATAACTTCTATCATCAATTGAGATACCTCTTATAGCATTTATCATATCCAGCATTTCTCCCGTGCCAGCATGAGAGGGCATGATTAAATCTCTATGAGACTGGGATCCACCACATGGTAAAGATAATTCAAGTTTTATTGATAATTTCAGGCATCAATAAGTCTCAACACAATTAGTATTGAACAGGTGAACTGACCAGGAAATCTATCGAACATAAATACCTCCCCTTGTAGCATAGCCGGAAATGTTTTTATAACAAACATTCTTTGTAATTATTCCATTTCGTGCCTGATCAAGTTGAAGATTCCTACTGGTGCCATAATTGCCGATTGCGGCAATCCCAATATTTGTATTGTCTTGAATATTATTATTTTCAATCGTAAAATCTGTAATATTTCCATCTAGAGATACCACTTCACTGAATCCCGTGATATTATCGATAAATTCACTATTTTAACCGTTAAATTAATAACAGCGGTTGACTCGTCAATACCCTGACCATAGACTATAAAGGGCTGCGAATTATCATCTGATGAAGGTGTGATAGAAGGGTTAGCATTCCAATTTATATTTTTAATTTTAATATTTGAGAATAATAGATTGCTTACTTTCCCTTTCGGAGAGGCTGTGATGAGTATTCCTTGTGCATTATTTTTAGTTATGTTTTGAAATGTCATTCCTTTAAAATTTAAGAAGTTTTTATGCGTGACAGTTAGCAAGGTTGTGCCACTGGTACCGGTACTATCAATAATTACTTCTTCGTTTTGATAGTTGATAAATGAGATAGGGTGCTTATCAGTACCCGTAATGTTTACAGATATATTTTCATTGTAGATGCCCTGACGTATATTCACGGTGCTACCCAATGTTGCATTGTTCGCAGATTTTTGAATAGTCTTCCAGGCCGCGGATAACTTTCTACCATCATTATTGTTATTGCTATTTTTAGCATCAACAAAATAAGTAATTGATAGACTATCATATTTTCCGGGTGAGACAATCCCCGAAGCCATTCCTTCGTCTTTTCTTTTACTGCATGAGGATAAAAAAACAATAGAATATTTAATAAATATTTCTTTGCGCTAAATACTTTGTTTAATTATTGTTTTTAATGTGATTATAATTCTGTGAGGCCAGATTTCTTCTATTTGGGTACAGAATCGGCAATTATGATCAGATCACCCTGCATGCCAGCGTCCTTTACGACCCAAGCGTGTACAGGTACTGCATCAGGAACACACCCACCACGCCGGGAATGATAAAATCTTTTATGTCCTTCCATTTCCAGCGGAAGCCCACCTTACGCTTTTTGTTTTCGGCCCAGAGCAAAGGCAAAAAATAAGCGTGCTCAGCAGCAAGGGTATAAATGCAATGGCCACCGTACCCAGGCGGTCGCAGATGAGCCGGATTACCGGCACCTGCGCAGCCCACATAAAATTGACAACAATAACCAAAGACCAATCGGTTATTTTCTGAGACCCGCTGAAGTTCATGCAAAAGACTTTAAAAATAAAAAATGCATAGTCTATGTGGGAGGTATGCCCGAACCAAATCCTCCGTCCACCACAATGGATGCACCAGTGATAAACGACGCATCGCCGATAGAAAGCAATACGGCTACTTCCCCCACTTCTTCAGGTTTTCCTATTCTCCTCAAAGCGTGTAATTTCCAGGCATCTTTTCGTGCCTGAACGGGATCCGGCTAGCTCTGAAAAGATCCCTTGGCCAATCCGGCATCGATGTACCTGGGACAAATGCAATTTACCCTGATGCCCTCATAGCCATACTTTTAGGCACTACTACGACGCCGTCGAAATCAGCATATATAAGATCACCAGGATACACCCATACGCCGCCACACAATATCGGTATGTCGTAACGGGTGACTATCCCACGGCCCTTTGAGTCCAGGGGCCGGATACTGCTGTAATATACAGAGAATTGCATCTCTATAATTTTTACACAGTCCCGACCTGGCTATCACATATACAACCATTCACGCCCTTTCTTTTTGCAATGGTGGACATCAGTTCACCCCATGGGGCGTTAGTTCCATTATGGTCGGTTGAATGAACGACCACGTTGCCTTCCACAGGAGAATCCATTGCCTCGATCTCCAGGCCGTAAGGATTTTCTATGGGGATCTCGTTGGTTTCAATCCACGAAAAAGTCCGTGCCCGCCCTATACAACCGCAATCATACATATCCGGCAATAAGGGTCTGAGCCGCTGATGCATAGCCTGGTTCCGGTGGCCGAGTTCATCCAGAATATCGCAGACTGATGCGACATATAAGTTCTTTTTGACAAACGAGAATAGATTAATGTCATTACTAAAAAAGATCATGCATATTATTTTTGACTGCTCTTAAGGATATCCTGTTACCAATGGATGCCTGTGAATAGATGATTTATTATTGCAAATCACCAGAAAGGTTACAAGTGATTACAACTGCAAAAGATGACTTGGTTAAATTTATATTGTCCAACCGGCATCCATTGCTGACCAATTCTTTACTGTGCAGTTGTGTGATAATAAATCGTGTGAAAATTACCGCTGATCAATTTTCCCTGGGCATATGTGATGCTTACCGGCAACATATAACTTTTGGTCATGTCCAGTTTTCCGGGATAGAATACAATTTGAAATGTATCCAGACGCGCCCCTGCCGGAATGTTTCCCGTCAGCTTAGGAAATGAATATCCTGTATCTGGCAAAGCTTCATATATAGTCTTGTTCGCATTATTGTAGGCTACTCTGCTGGAGTCATCTATACCCATGGTAATAGTCAGGGTTGCAGATAAGGTCTTTGGAGAAGCGATGTTGACAACAAATTGGTGGTTGCTTTGCACAGCTCCTGAATCGAAGGTCAATGCCGCTTTGTCAAAGTATTCCAGACCGGCATACGGCGGTGATATTTCAATGATGGTCTGAACACTGCTGAAATCCACACTGGGAGAATCCTTGAGGCAACCGGAAAGACCGGATACCAGAATTACAGTGGACAATAAAAAAATTAGTTTCATATTGTTTGTTTTAAGACTGTTTAAGGCATCCAGAATATTTTTGAAGAAAACTGGTTGATGGTTCCCTGTGTTTTTATATTGGTCGCATTGTAACTGTATTCACTGGTAGGATATAACAGGCGGTACGGAATATGCTTGGCAGTGGTACCAGGATAGATCGATATCGGAAGATCTTCCGGAATGCCAAGTCTTCTCCAGTCGCTCCAGGCTTCCAGCGCATCGTAGCCATTCAGAGCTGCCCATTTCTGAAGGATGATCGTATGGATGGGATTAGAAGAGACATCAATATTGACTTTGCCACTGGCTTGCTGGTAATAGGCGCGTGCGGCATTGACGTAATCCGGAACACCAAGTAAACGAAAGGATTCAGTAAGGCCACTTTTAAACAGATCACCGGCGTTTCCGGTGAGATATCCTCTTTGCACCGCTTCTGCCTGGATGAATAAACTTTCGAACGCTGGCAGGAGTACAGCATCCATACCCGGGGATTTCAGTATTCCCGGACCAACGCCGGAGATTACGGTATTGCTTTGGTTTTCATCGCTGCTGCCAAATGCCCTTCCGCGGATCAGCCCTGCATCATTGAGCGCATAAAAAAAAGAGTCGCGGGGATCATTGGTGCTGTTATAAAACTGAACTGCATAACTGTTGGCCCGGTATGCCTGATTGAATCCGCTGGGAGAACCGTTGGTCGCAAAGCCAACATCCTGCCATTGCGGATTCTGCTGGGCCTGAGAAGAATTGGAATAGCCCGGATTGACTGCTGCATCCTCACCTCCCCCCAAAAAATCGGCAGAGGATAATCCTGTGAGATGGCTTGTAATATATGCCGGCCCATCGGCCAGCTGAGTCTGGTGCATCAGCAGCTTTAGCTTAAGTGTGTGAGCGAAATGTACCCAGTGATTCATCTGTCCCTTGAACAATATGTCATACTGTCCCGGATTATTTACGGTGGCCACGTTGGCCTGCCCGATAATAATTACAGCTGAATCCAGTTGCACTACCAGGTCTTTGTATATACTCCCGGCATCGTCGAATTTCGGAAAGAAATTGCCGGCGCTCAAGGCTTCAGTGTAGGGAACATTATTATACGTGTCCACGAGGCGCTGGAAATGATAGGCTTTCATAATTTTGGCCATTGCACGGAAATAAGCGTTAGCAGGATCAATGGAAGATTGTTCGATAAAATGATAATTTTCCAAAGTAGTGTAAGTCTTATCCCAGTTATCAGAAAAGTAATCGTTGGTGATGTTATAGGTTAGAATTGAAGAAGAGGTAATGCCATATACCGCCCAGTAACCCATCCAGTAATTGATGAAATCTTCGTTGCCACCCAGCACCATGCTGGCCGAGGAGGCCAGCGATGCAGACAGCACGTACTTCGGATCTACCGATGAGGGCGTATTCGGATTGACGCTATTGATATCGAAAGCGCTCTTCCTGCATCCTGCAACAGCCATAATCAGGGAAAACCCTGCAATGATCAGTTTCGGTTTTATAATTTGTTTCATGATGACTATTTTAAGGTCGGTGATCATTAAAATCTTACTGCTAAAGTGGCGCTGATGATCCTTGTGGGCGGGGTTTGATTAATGGAATTTTTTCCCACCTCGTTGCCAGCATTCTCACTGAATTCAGGATCTGTCCAGACATTGGTTTTAGGCCGGATCATCAGCAGGTTGCGGCCCGAAAGAACCAGGCTGATATCCTCAAAAACCTTGGCGCCAGCATACCACTTCCTTGGAAAATCATATCTAAAGGAAGCCTCTCTCAGCTTCCAGGCAGCAGCACTTGAAATATAATTGGACCCTACCGAAAGATAAAGGCCTCCCCAGAAATTATAATTGGCATCATCAACAGTGACATTGGTGTTCTGCACATATTTTCCATTGCCCTGGTCGATCACTGAATTTGGAAAAACAAAATGCTGCCTGCCCGTGGAAGTAGTGGTGGTGCTGATGCCTGCGAAATCCATTGACTGACCCAGTGAATTAAAAATTTTATATCCTCCGCGATAGTCGGCGGTGATACTGAAAGTAAACTGCTTCCAGCTGACACTGGAGGTAATGCCAAGCATATCTTTGGGATTGGCGTTGCCCTGTATTTTCACATTAGGATCAATTGTTGGATTCCCTGATATGGCGTTTACAATGACGTGTCCCTCATTGTCTCGCAACCAGTCGCTCGTCTGGAGAACAGGATACGGCTGATTTAAAACCGCATAGGTATTAGAGGCTTGTCCACCGATTTGTATGGATTGGATCTCTCCGTTTATTGCCAGCACCTTACTTTGTATGCGTGTGTAATTCACACCCACGTTCCAGGTAACGGATGGTGTGGCCAGTGCGATTGCCTTAACCTCCAGTTCGAACCCCCTGGTCCGGGTACTTGCTGCATTTATGAGTGCGGAAGTAAAACCGGCCGAGCGGGCAATCTGGGCATATACGATGCCGTCCTTCAGATTTTGCTGGTAGACGTCGGCCGTCAGGGACACCCGGTTGTGCAGGAACCCCCATTCCACACCGACCTCATTTTCTTTAATCGTTTCCGGCTTGATGAAAGGATTGGCAATAATTGTATTTAATTGGAACCCTCCGAGCCCGTTGAAGGGAAAGCCGCTGGCGCTGCCCAGTGTATGGACTGTTGCGTAAGCGCCGTCTGCAATAAAAGAAGAACCGCCTGCAAGTGCTGAAGCATTGCCGGTAAGCGAATGCGCCGCCCTGATCTTGATAAAGTCCGTCCAGCTGTTTGAAACCAGGGAGGGGAAAAGATCAGTCAGCACCAGTGCGGCATCGATATCGTAATAGGGAATGTACCGGTTATCCGTTGACAACCTGGAATCAATATCGGTTCGATAAGAGCCATGAACGAACAGGTAATTTTTATACCCGATACCCGCATCGGCGAAGTATCCGAGTTTTTTTGCATTTTTGTTAGTTTGTCCCAACCCCGCTATTCCTGTCAGGGAATTGACATTGTAAACCGGGAAAAAAAGAGGGCCGGCGTTTACCGATAAATAATTGATGGTATTCTGTATGTAACTGGTCCCAAGCGTTCCGGAAAAGCTGATGTCTTTGCCCAACTTCTTTTGGACGGTAGCCAGAAAATCTGAAGTGAGTAAAAAGTTAGAAGTGGTGGACGTCTGGTAGGAAGGCTGAAAAGGAAAGGCCGCGTTGAATTTGGTAGATTCATGCACGGTATCCAAAGCGGTTCCATCAGCATTGGAATAAATGACACTGTCACTGGTTTGGGAATGCGTATTGTAATTGTATTCTCCTGCCGTGTAATCGAATCTGGAATTAGAGTGGTTGATCGACACGCGGTACGACAAGTTGAGCCAGCTGAGGGGTTTTAAATTCAACTGAATGTTGCCGGTGACATTATTATTAGTTGTCCGGTTGCGAAATTCATCGATATCGAAATAAGGGTTATCGCCGAAATCATTAAAGTAACCGCTGGGGTCCGCAAATTTGTTATGCTTCCAGTCTTTTAATTGTGTTAGAGGAACATGCATGGGTGTATTCAGTACGGAGTTGTATACCTGGCCCGTATTGGTTGTATTGGTGTATTTATAGGTGTAGGTCAGCGAATAATTTGCAGAAAAAGCGCCGTAGATCTTTGCTCCGCCAACGCGAAAGGCTTCGCGGTGACCGATATCTTCGGGCATCACTCCCTGAGTGTGCACATCCTGTGCGCTGAGAAAGAACTTGTTGGTTGCATCACCCGCACTGAAAGAAATATTATTCTGTGTAGTCAGGGCATTATCAAAAAAATGCCGTTTTTCTTTTTTAAGCCCGGTATAGGGAACCATTAGTATTGTGCCGTCACCCACGGGCCGGCCGAGGGGAACCATTTTGCCATTATAAGCCGGTCCGAACTGCTGATTCTCATATGGGACATATGCGGTCAGGTCACCGAGATTGTATACCGTTCCCTCTCCGCCATTACTGCCAAACTGGGTTTGAAAATCAGGTATGTACGATATGGTTTCCGATTGCATTGTGGAAGAAATATTGATGACGGGTTTTCCGGGAATACCTTTTTTAGTGGTGATGACGAGTACACCATTGGATGCATCCGAACCGTACACCGCAGCGGCGCTGGAGCCTTTTAAAACATTTATAGATTCTATGTCGTCAGAATTGATATTACTGATATCGTTATAATAAATGGCGCCATCCACAATAATCAGCGCTTCATTGTTGCCTGTCAGGGAGCGGTTGCCGCGAAGGGTGATGCGCGTGGGTGCGAAGACACCATTGTTGATCGTGCTGACGTTTAACCCTGCTACCTTTCCCGTCAATCCGTTGGCTACATTGACAGGCCGGGCCTGTACGAGGTCTTTGGATTTAATCTGAGCCGTTGAATATCCAAGTGACTTTTCCTGCCTTACTATTCCGAAAGCAGTAACCACCACTTCGTTCAAACCTTTGCCATTGGACACGAGCACAATATTCAATGTGGTTTGGTTATTGAAAACAACATCCTGTTCAGTGAAGCCTACCGAGGAGAACATAAGCGTGGCGGAGGCCGGGACAGACAACCTGAATAATCCTGCTTCGTCCGTGGTGGTGCCACCAGTCGAACCCTTGATCTTTATACTTACTGATGGCAGGGGAATTCCATCCTGACCCTTTACAGAGCCGGTCAGCAAATGCTGGGCATTGACCACTATACAACTAAACACGGTGATGACCCATGATAAAATGAATTTTCTCATAATGCAGTGGTTTGGTTGTTTAATAAAGTATGCTCACGAGCCGGAAGAATAATGGGTAGTGTAACCAGGGCGCTAATTTTTTTAATAAATAAAACCAATCAACCAGTTAAAAATAGCTGATGCAGCTGTTAGCACTCTACCCGATTTTGACACATTCATATCTTATTTTGTTGTGCAGGGAAATGCGTTTATATCAAAAAAGCTTTCTGGTTTATAATACATTGTGGAAATACGAAATAATGCCAGCGTCATTTCGCAGCACTCTTGTATTGCATACGGTAAGCCTGAGGCTGGCACTTTTTGATCTTTTTAAACTGGCGATAAAAGAAAGGAATGCTTTCAAAGCCGGATCTGTAGCAGATATCGCTGACTTGTTTATCCGTTTCGATTAATAATTTACAGGCTCTGTTGATCCGGTATTCATTAAGGAAAGTAAAAAAGGATTTCATGAGTGTTTTGCTGAAGAAATGGGAAAAATATTCTTCGCTCATATTTACGTGACAGGATATTTCAGAAAGAGAAATTTTCTTCTGATAATTCTTTCGCACGTATTGATACACGGAATTAATCCTTTCATTATTGACGTGGTTAAGCTCGTATGAAAACCCATGCTGGCTCAGCAGTTCAAACCGGTCCGTAGTTGATAGTTCCTGGAGTATCTGCATCAGCAGGATATATCTCTCAAAACCCGAAACAGTAAGAAGCTGATCTATTTTGGATCTGACGCGTAATGCTATGTCGATACTGAATTTAATTCCCTGATTGGCTTTTTCAAAAAGCCGGCTGACGGCTTCGAATTGTTCGTTGGTGAGCCATTTGATAAGGTCTTCATTAAAATAAATCACCACCGCAACCGATTTGGTAGGCTGACCTGTATTGATCCAGCAATGGGGAAGATTAGCGCCCAGCAGCACCAGGTCGTTGTTAAAGAAATTTTCAATATTATTTCCGACATACCGTATTCCCTGGCTGTTGACAATAAAGGTCAGTTCATACTCCGGATGATAATGCCAGGGATAATCAAATTCTGCTTTGTTTTCCTGCCTGATCACTTCAAAAAATGAAGATTGCAGCGATGAAACTGATTTATATGCTGGTTTCATAATACACGTTTTTATTTTTTCTCCGGCAAGCAATAGGATAGTAATATAACAAATAGACCGATAATTATGAAATTGATTTAAGCAAAGAAACCCGCCGATAAAGATGTACGAATAATTCTCCTGGATTTTGGACCATTGCGCAAAATAAGATATGAATGTGTCAATATCGGGTAATATTCCGTTTTGATGATCAGGTATTTTTGAACCGATTTTATCCCGTGCTCCAAGACTTCCTGGTTACGGAGTGCTCTTACAAAATCTTACCAACACTACAGTAAAGCTGCTTATTATGAAGGTATCTACCGTCACTTTCCGCAATTTAAAAAAAATTTAATTGTTTTGTTTCTCCTAGCCCTGACCGTATCTGCACAAACCATTCTTGTGGACCATGGGAACGATCAGGGTAAGGGGTATTGGTACGCTGGGAAACAGTGATGCGATGGTGATCGTGGACGGTCTTGTAGCCTCACTGGGTAATTACTCCGTTAGTTACCGGATCATTGAAATATAATACGCAAAATAGCATACAAAGAAATCAATATTGGGTAGTGACCGGGCATGCCTGCCGGGTACGTTTGACTAATCTTCCTAATTTTAAAACCAACATCCTGATGGTCAGGCTAATTTTTTTGTACAGTGTATCTTTATTTGTATTTATTAACACGTTGCATTCCCAGAATACAACAGTCAATGGCGCAAAAAAATACCAGGTCATTTACGGCCTGGGAGTGAATGCCAATCCTCAATCCTGGAATATAAATCCCGAAGCGGTTAAAAAAGTAGTCGATGCGCTCATCGATTCCATGGGATGCACTTCCTTCCGGCTCATGTATTTTTATGTGCTCAAACAGCTGTATAATTTTGTGAAGCCGGGATTCAGAAGGATCTCAATTTCCACAAGCCTTCCCGATATGACGATTTCCGCATTTACCGATACGGCAAAAGGGACTACGGTGATCACCGGAATCAATAACAGCAACAAGCCCCAGGTTATAAATTGTACATCGTTAAATCTTCCTTCTATACGGAAACTTCACTATTATTATTCAGACAAGCTGCACAATTGCGTTCAGGGTGCTGACATAAAGGTCGTCAGACAGGCCTATTCCAAAGCCATTCCTGCAAAATGTGTATTCACTTTTGTGAGTCTTTGATTTGCTGCCATAGAGACCATTTACCCGGTTCCGGCTTTTTCTTATCCTATTTTGCAAAGCGATTTCAAGAACAATTGATTTCTTGTTTTTAGCTGTTAAAAATACAAAATAGGGTATTAGAAATCCCGTTTAGGGTAGCATAATAGTTCATCACAAAATTATTTTTACTGCGCTGATTGTACTTATTGTACAGTGCTCATTCTGATTAACATTATCAAAGTATGAAAAGGACGTTGCTTTTAATATTTGCGTTTCAGTATTGCATAGGGTCCTTTGCACAATCCCGTTCCAACCGCAATTCTGCTTTTCCGGATTCTGTAGCCACCCATAAGGTACTTTTAGACAGTCAGTCGAAAATCATTTCCTGGATCCAGCCGCAGTCAACAGCCTATGATCGTTTCCTTCGCGACCGGTGGAATTTCATTTTTAATGCTGTTCCTAATAGTCCCGGCCCCCCTCCCAGGTCTAATTATCCTCAATACTATTTTTACTGCGCCTATAAAGATCAGCAGATGATTCCTGATACCTGGATGAATGATGTGGGTGAAAAAATTCCAAACTGGTTTGAATCGGCCAGGTTATTTTATCAGTACACCGGTGACATCCGCGCAATGAAGATCATTCAGAATATGGCGATGTATGCCATCGATCATGGAACCAGTCCTGCGAATTTCAAGTGGCCTGATTTTCCTTTCACCACTACCAATGCCGGAGATACGCTCTTTCGGGGATTTACGAATGCCAAAGTAAATTCCTTAGTGCTGTATGAAGTGCAGGTCGATCATGCGGGAGATATGGGACTTACGTATTACAAGCTCTTTTTATTCACGGGGATAGAAAAATTTAAAATTGCGGCGATTCATGTGGCCGATGCACTGGCCCGGTATGCACATGAAGGCACATCCAAACAATCTGTCTGGCCCTACCGTGTCATCACCAAAAATGGAAAAGTCACCGCTCCTTATGGTGCAAACTGGATGGGTTGTTATACTTTGTTCGATGAGTTGTCCAGGGCACATGTGGGCAATACCAATGCCTACCGGCAAGCAATGTTGAAAGCTAAAAAATTTATACTGCAATATCCCATGCAAACAGGGTATTGGACAGATGGTCATACAGACACAGATATTAAAAGCGATACCTATAAGAGTAATATGAGCGCCAGCAATGCCACTTTGTATATGCTGGATCATCCGGAATTTGATTCTGCATTCTCATCGGATATTCCAGCGCTTATCCAATGGACGGAAAAGAATTTTATTAATCACTGCGCCCCCGGGGAACCCGCAAATCAATGGGGCGCCAATATCGTGGGCGAACAGGATTCTTTTCTTGTCAAAATGGATTATCAAACGGCCAGGTACGCTGCGGAATGCGCGGGCTGGTATGCGCTTTCCGGTGATTCGGCATATAAGGAAAAAGCTTATCGTGCTTTGAATTGGGTAACCTACTGCAGCGATTCACTGGGCATGGCCTTCGAGAGCCCCCTTAGTTCGGGAATCACCAGTTGGTGGTCTGACTGTTACGGAGAAGGACCCAGAATGTTTTACCATGCCCTCGCTTCCGTTCCGGAATGGGCGCCGGCAGGAACCGATCATATATTATATTCGGAAGGGGTCCTGAAGAATGTGTCTTATAAAAAAATGAGTGTGCAATATCTGCCTGCCAGTAATTCCGGACTGGAATTTATAAAGCTTTCTTTCAAGCCATCCCTCATTACTATTGGACAAATTAAACTTGAAGAGGCTTCGGGACTTTCCAAACAGGGATATCTTTTAAAAAAATTACATGATGGGGATTATTCCCTGACGATCCGCAGATCGCAACCCGGTCCGGTAAGCATCAGATAATCCGGCTATCTTAGCTCTCAACAATATCTCTCCCATACGAAGGGTACATCATACTTTATAATGTCATTAATTACCGACAAATGCACTAATTTTTGTCGGTTTAAAAGAACATTAAAAAAAATCAAGTCAGTTAGCTCGTAAACTGAAGTTGTATTCACAAAATTACCACGAACACTGAACTTCCCTCCGGATCATGGCTGTTGATTATTCCTAAAGTCTGCGGTTACAATTTGGCCGCTGCGGACACAAATCATCATCCGTTACACCACCTTCAACAGTCACCTCAGACTCAGTGACAGCCATCCTCACCTCAGGTAGCTGGCAACTAACAACATTCAGTCAGCAATCAAAAGATAAAGGCAATGGACTGATCGGTTCAACATTCACCTTTTCAACTGATGGAACGGTTAAAGCCACAACCGATAAAGAGAAAGTTAACGGAACCTGGAACTACACTCCGGCAGTCACTTATTATGGTTCTTCATCCAAATCTGCCATTCAGCTGAATTTCGGAACCGGAGCGCCTTTTATCTTGCTTACAAAGAAGTGGAACCTGATTACTATCTCCGCATCAACTCTCCAACTCGACAATCCGGAAATCATTGAAGGCAAACACCTGGTGTTTGCAAAAAAACTAATTCAAGTTTGATAGATATCGTCCGGCACATCTGATGGTTTGTCTTCTTTTAATTTAAAGTATAATAAGCCTCACATTATTTGAATCTGTTTGCCGAACAGACCCCTATTGACAACGGGCACCTTGGGCGGATCATGATCAATGAAGACTTCACTTTTGCCAGTCAATCCAAAATTATCATACCGACCATGTACAGGGAAGACAATCTTGGCTCCTTGCGTAAGCTAACCCGCCGGGGACAGTCCGATGCTTACATCCGCATGATGGAAAGGATCCATGCATTCAGTGAAACTGTTTACGATGAAGACATGGATGCAATGCAGCAATACCTGGAACAATGCAATACTTTTTTGGAACCAGAAAAAGGTAAGTTGAAATTTACAGGCGAATAAGAAATCTTAAAAGATTGCGCTGAGTGCTATGCTGCTAAATAAGTCCTGCTCCACCTGGTAGTCATCCCGCCACGGCGCATGTTGCCTACATTCATCTATGTGGATCCAGTTATTGGTAAATAAACCCATTGCCCGGAAACCTTTTATTCCATACGCTCTTTTCCTGCATCGTCCGGATTTCCCGTTCCATTTTAGGCACTCATCAATTTATCTGTACCCCTATTAACCAATACTAAAGCCAAATCTGCATTTAAAAATTATACTTCAACCCCAATTGACCTTGCCAACGGGAATTTATCGGATCAACCGTATAATATTGGCCGTTTGCTGCTGTTGGTTTATTGAAATTGTATGTAGGTAAATATCCTGATGAAGGTTTACCCGGCACTACTTTATTGGCGTCCTTTACAAATGTGAGCATATTCACCGTATAATTATTGACGTTCGTTATAAAGGTAATATGTCCCCAGTCATTGTTTATCAGATTCAAAACATTAAAGACATCAAAGCTTATTTGAAGGGTCTTGCTTTTATCAGCTTTACTTAATCTGAATTCGTGCATTAATTTGAGGTCCAATTCATGGTTCCAGGGGGTATGCAGGGTATTTCTCTCTGCATATTTACCACGTCTGTTCTTCAGATAATTATCTGAACTAATAAATTTACTCAGATCTGCCTGTTGTTGGGCAGCGGTGTAAATAGAACCGTCCGAATTTGCCTTATCTGCCATCCTGATGTCATTGGCGTCTTTAGGTATATAAGGAAGGTTTGCATTGGCAGCATTTCCAAAAGGCGCTCCACCGGAAGCATAAATTACAGAATAAGGGTTACCTGACTGACCGGAATAAAAGAATGTTAGTGAAGTAGCATTCATCTGATTCCAGATTAAGTTTGTACCGACTGTCGCGACTATCCGATGACGCAGATCGAAATTAGAATAGGCCAATTGAGGATTACTTGGTGTAATCGCCGGATTGACTTCATAATTCGATTGGAAAGAATTTCTAATTCCATTACTGATATCCTTGCTCACGCCATAAGTATATGCGGCGCTCCAGTTGGTGTTAAGTAAATGCTGCCCGACTTTAATGTTGTTTGTATACTTAGATAATTGTACAGTTAAATTATAACGATGACCTTCCGTAGTGTTGGTAAGCAGATATACGTTGGAATAATTGCTGTACAACTTGCCGCCGACATACACAGGTGACTGTGTCGGTCCATCAGCGAAATACTGGACGCTATCTTTAATGTTGATTTGCTGAAATTTCACGTCATACAAGGTCTTGGTATACATCGCATCCAGGGTAAGTTTGTATCCCCTTCCAAATTTGACATCTGTCGCAATGCTGGAACGCCAGATGCGGGGCAGTTTAAAATTGTTATCAATAATATCCAATTCTCTAGTCGAAGTAGCACCGGCTCCTCCGTACTTAGTCACGGTATCCTTGAGATTTAGAGGATTGATTGCCAATGGAACCGCACCGGTTGGCTTGTAATCAACATTGCCATATGTGGATCCGTTTAAGGTATATGCATACCCTAACCATGCAAAAGGGATCCTTCCGGTAAATATACCTGTACCACCTCTTAAAACGAAAGATTGATTGCCATTAACATCCCAGTTGAATCCAATTCTTGGAGACAAAGAGGCGTTGCCAAGCCATTTATTATCAATTTGGCCAAATGGTGTATGCTTATAAGTAGGAGATGGCGAATTATAGTCCTGCACCTTGTTCAATGCAGTGTCAAGCGAAGGTTGGCTACCTAAAGAAGAATAGTCAATGCGTAGACCAGGTGTAACTTTAAAGTTAGGGGTCACAGCGATTTCATCTTGTGCATACGCGCTTAATAATGCGACTTTAAAAGGATTAGGTGGATTGTTGTATAGAAAATCTCTATCATTGGAAAGCTTGGAATCTGCCGTAAAAGCACCACGGATTCTGGTCGGCATGTCTGTCAGGAAATTTGGAACATTTTTATATTCCCAACGACCATTCCACGAATTAATAAATCCGTACGTAAGATCATAGAATTCATTATGCGTTCCAAAGGTGAATTTATTTATGCCTTTAATTAAAGTAAGATTATCACTGATCTCAAAGGTCTGCTGCTTCATATTATATATTGAAGCTTCTCTCCACGTACCAGCCCAAATTGTGCCGCTTCCAATATCCATAAAGGGGGAGAGAACACCGGGAAAATCCCGATACTCGTGCACTTTAATATAACTTACATTTAACTGGTTGGTAAGGCTATTACTGATTCTCGTTTTTAGTTCTGCAACAAGATTAAAGTTTTTAGTATGCTGCGTGAAGTCTGTTGATGAAAATTGGAAATTAGTGGAGGTGCGCTCCAGGTTATTTCCCCATCCGTTCGTATATATACCACGTACAGTTAAAGTATTGTTTGCGTTTAAATTGAAATCCAAACGAGCAAAAAGTTTATCACTGTTGGTAAAAAGCTTGTATTTACCATAAGAGCCAGCATCATACCCATAATTATCCTGTAACCTTGTTTTTATGGATTGAGCATCAGCCAGGGAGATAGCGGCGCCCGGATCTCCTGCATTGTAAAATGTAGGCTCCTGCCGGCGGGTTTGTTCAAAGTTTACTATAAAAAAAGCTTTGTTTTTTACGATAGGTCCGCCAACAGTGGCACCATATTGATAATCATAAAAATCTGATCCAATGCTGGATTTGCTTCCGTTTACACTTTTACCAACCAGCGCCTGATTGCGGCCATAGCCATACACTGAACCATGAAAGGTGTTGGTACCGCTTTTGGTGACGGCATTCACACTGCCACCGGTAAAATTACCGAGCTTTACATCATATGGAGCCAACTGTACCTGTACCTCCTGGATCACATCAAGACTGTAAGGATTAGTACGGGTACCTGCACCTGCAGCACCGGATTGGCCACCACCGCTGACACCGCCGAATGAATTACTGAAGCCTATCGCGTCATTATTGATAGCACCATCGATCGTCAAATTATTATAGCGAAAATTGGTTCCTGCAAAGGAATTATTATTGGATTGCGGCGTTAACCTGGTAAAGTCAGAGAGGCTTCTTCCAATAGAGGGCAGAGTTGTTAATTGCGCCCGTCCCACGGTAATTCCCGAACTTTGCAGTCTTCTACCGCCAGTCACTACGACTTCGGTGAGCGTCTTGTCTTCTCTGTCCAGCTTTGCGTTTGCATACGGATTCGCGCCAAGATTTAAATTGATATTTTCAACCGTATCGGACTTTAATCCGGCAAAAGAAGTTACAATTGTGTAAGGACCTCCGGGTTTTAGATTGGGAATAATAAAAACACCTTTGGCATTTGTTTGAGTACCAGTTGTGTAATTCGTCGGTTCGTGGGTTATAATAACCGAGGCACCGGCAATGACCGAGCCTTTTGAATCGGTAACTGAACCACTTAAGGTGGAAGTGGTCTCCTGACCCACGGCAACAAACGTCGTACCTACCAGCACAAGAAAAATAACGAAGCATTCAAAACCCCTTTTCATCATTATTCAATTGTTTTTTATCAATTGCACCGCAAAATTATTTCTTTGAAAATGCCCAACACTATTTTAATGTTATTAAATCATTACCACAATGTTACCAAATTATGAAGCCATTGAATGTGGTGAGGTGAAACAGGAAACCAGCATGGAAAAATGTGAAAACCCCACTTACCATCAGTTAAAATACTTCACCTTTCCCGGATTAGCACTTGGAGCTGATTCAACTACAGCTGATATTTGATCAGAAATCAGCGAGAAATTTTTTTCTTTACCACTTCGTAGTTCTGTTCTCCCTTTCGTGCCTTAGGTTGGCGTACCAGTTTCACCAGGCGGTGGATCTTTTCATTAATTACGGGCTGTTCGGGTAAGAAATCGCGGGGGGAACATTCAAGGGCGATAGCAATGGCATTAAGTTGGCGGACATTATATTTCTTGCGGGTGGCGGGTTGTTCGATCTTGCCGATATATCCTTCGTTAAGACCTATGCGCTGGGAGAGTTCTACCTGGGAAATTTTGAGGGCAACGCGCATTTCCCGGACCTTGTTTATCACGTAAAGATCAATCTCAAACATATCAATATCAACTACTTTGTCGTTCACACCGGCAAGTACTTCATAATAAAAAATATTTACACAGCCCTATAGGGTGGTATGTCGTAAATCCTTATATTGCACACGTAATGATTCATAGAAGACGGGGTAATTCCTATCTTCGCGAACCTTCATAAATTATTTGAAGCATTCGCTTGGAGTCCTGCTATTAAAACCTAGGAATTTTAAAGCACACGGGATGATAAGTGTAATGCCCACGCTAAGGCGTGGGCTCTCTTATACGTGTGCAGGCTCTCCTAGGTGCCTAATAGCTGCGGAGAGTCTGCGCCTTCGCGTTTTCTGCGGCATCTCCAGGCACAAATTGTATTGCCATGAGAGTACATCAGTTTAATACTGCACTCTACTTATTGCTTACCAAATTCGCCCTCAAGCCCAAGAACCCGGTTTAGTTCCCCTCTTTTTGAGTCCATCGTTTAATGTAACCAAAAACAACCACTGCATGAAATTTATATACCTCATCCTGGCCGTCTTGGGCCTGGCCATGAACATGTCATTATGCGCACAAATCACCGTAAAAGGGCGAATACTTTCTACCAAAGTCCGTTCCCCCGTTTCAGGCGCCACTGTCCGTACCATTATTTCTAATACCGTAACCATAACCGGACACAGTGGTGAATTCTTAATAAATCTGCTTACTGCAAAAGATACCCTAATCATTTCTCATATCGGTTACACGGAAAAGCGATTATTCATTACCGGTAAATCGCAGGATATCCGCATTCTTCTTGACACCAGTCAGCAACTGATGGAAGAAGTTATTGTAACCACTGGTTATGAAAACAAACCGAAAGAACGTGCCACGGGTTCTTTCGTAAACGTCTCAAACGAATTACTTAACCGTACGAAGGGCCTTGACATTTTATCTCGGCTGGACGGCATAACCAGTGGGGTACTGTTTGATAAACGCAGCAGTGAAAACGTGAAGATCCAGATCAGGGGGCTGTATTCACTGGATGAAAAAACCGGCGCCCCTTTAATTGTGCTGGACAATTTTCCTTATTCGGGAGATATTAATAATATAAATCCTAATGATGTAGATAATATTACTATTCTGCGTGATGCTGCCGCTGCATCTATATGGGGCGCAAAAGCAGGTAATGGTGTCATTGTTATCACCAGCAAAAAAGCCAGGTTTAACCAGGCCGCCCAGCTCAGTGTTACTTCTAATATTTCAATAACCGCTAAACCCGGTCTTTTTACTTTACCGGTAATGAATGCAACAGATCAGGCAGATGTAGAAACTTTGTTGTTCAATCAAGGTGCTTACGACCTGGAACTGAAATATTCCTGGTATTATTCAATCACCCCGGTCGTACAGATACTGGACAAACAAAAACGTGGAATCATTACAGCAGAGGATGCTCAATTGCAGCTCAATACGCTCGAAAAGCGGGATGTACGTAATGATTTTTTAAAATATATATACAGGCCCACCGTTTTGCAACAATATTCCGCCTCCCTCAGTGCCGGAAACGAAAAGGCCAATTTCCTCTTATCAGCAGGATACGATAAAAACCTGGAATCTCTCAGGGGCAATCAATATCATCGTATCAGTTTCCGTTTGGATAATATACTGCGTCCGGTAAAAAATCTGGAAGTACAAGTAGGGATCGGGTTCACCCGCTCCGCCAATCAAGCCAACAGCCCGGGTGGTTTCGGGGCCTCTGCTTACAGGTTACAGGAAAAATCACTGCCCGTATATATGCAATTGGCAGACGGCAACGGAGCTCATATTCCGCTCAACGTCCGCTATGGTGCCGCTTTCACGGACACGGCGGGCAATGGTAATTTCCTGGACTGGAAATATCGCCCACTGGATGAATTGCATGATATGGACAACCAGAGCATTTCCAGTGCGTTCATTGGAAGTTTAGGCCTCAGTTATTCTGTGACGCCAGCTTTCAGCGCAGAAATAAAATACCAGTACCAACTCAACAACACAGAAGGAAATAACTATTCCAGCCTTCAGACTTTCGCCGCCAGGGATCTTATTAATATGTTTACCCAGCTTGAAGGAACCAATGTAATATACCCTGTGCCAAAAGGGGGAATTCTTGATCAGAATAATCTGTCGTTGCAATCCCATAATCTCAGGGGTCAGCTTAATTACCATCATATCTGGAACGACACGCATGAATTTTCCGTGATAGGCGGAGCGGAACTTCGCTCAAATACAAATAAAACATCCATATCCCGTACCTATGGATATGATGATAAATTGAATAGCGTTCCGGTTGATTACCTTACTGAATATCCCGTTTATGGATTGGGTTATAATGCACGTATTCCTTATACTGCAGATTTTGGACAACGGTTAGACAGGTATGTATCCCTCTATGCAAATGCCGGATATACTTTATCAGGAAGATATTTATTATCCGGCAGTGTCAGAAAGGATGCTTCCAATATTTTTGCGGTAAACGCCAACCAGAAAGGAAGACCATTCTGGTCCGCGGGAGCAGGATGGATACTCTCCAGAGAAAAATGGTACAGCAGCGGATGGTTGCCTTACCTGAAACTCAGGACCACCTTTGGCTTTAGCGGCAACTCCAATCCGAATTCATCTGCCTACACGATCCTGGACATCAGGCCTGCCGGTAGTAATTACCTGACCGGTATTCCTTATGCTGTCATTTCATCCAGCCCTAATCCCACACTCCGATGGGAAAAGGTCAGGACCATAAATATTGCGGGCGATTTTCAACTGTTGCACCAGCGCCTGAATGGTACTATAGAATATTATATTAAGAAATCCACAGATGTTCTGGGCAGCCAGATTGTCGATCCGACAACCGGTGTTGCTGGTTTGAGAACAAATTCTGCAAATGTCAGCGGCAAAGGTCTCGATGTACAGTTAAATGCGGACCTGATCCGAATGCCGGATTTTGCCTGGCGGATGAGTGCCCAGTTCAGCCATTCCCGATATAAAGTAACCCGTTACCTTATTCCTGAAGTTCCTAAAGGATATGTAAGTGATGGCACTATTATCATTCCACTTCCAGGCTTCAATCCGTATGAGATTGTAAGTTACCAATGGGCAGGATTGGATCCGGCAACTGGCGACCCACGCGGGATACTCAATGGAAAGATCTCCTCTAATTACGATAGTATAGTGAATTTTACACCCATCGGGGAACAGGTAAAACATGGTTCTGCGCTTCCTGTTTATTTTGGTAATATACTGCAGACCATCACCTGGAAAAGATTTTCCCTGTCCGCAAACATCACGTTCAGGCTTGGATATTATTTCAGAAAAAACAGTATTAATTATAACGGTTTGTTCTTAAATAATTCAGGCCACAATGATTACAGTAAGAGATGGCAACGGCCCGGTGATGAAAAAAAGACCAACATACCTTCGCTTATTTACCCCAATCCGGGAGAATCGCGTGATCGGTTTTATCTCAACTCCTCAGTGCTTGTTGAGAAAGGTGACCATATCCGGCTGGAAGATTTCCGCCTTAATTATTCAGTGCCCGACCTTCCGGGCAAAAAATCTCTTGCCCGGAAGGTGCAAGTCTATTTATTGTGCACGGCGCTGAATAAAATTTTATGGCGGGCTAATAATGCCGGATTGGACCCTGATAATTATTCCGGACTTATACCCCAGCCGGTTATTTCTGCCGGTTTAAGCGCACAATTTTAAAATACATTAAAATGAAAAAATATTTATTTATATTCTCAAGCCTTTTTCTGCTGGTTTCCTGCTCTAAATATCTCGAAGAGAAACCAGATAAAAAGCTTGCTATTCCTTCTACTGCGGATGACTTGCAATTACTGCTGGACGACCCGTTCACTATGAGTTATTTATTTCCCAATGCAAGTTCTGTCCTGTCCGATGAATACTATCTGAATACATCCGACTGGGAAAGTATTACCAATGAAAATTACCGCAATATGTATATCTGGAAAAAAGACGGCAATTCCGACCAGCAGTGGGATGCCTATAAGCCCGTGTACCAGAGTAATATTGTCCTTGACCAGGTCGGAAAAATAGCGTTGGCCCCTAACGGAATGAATAAACTTGCGGCAATAAAAGGTAGTGCGCTGTTTTTTCGTGCTTTTTATTTTTATACACTCGCACAGTTGTTTGCTCCGCCTTACAATGCCGCTACTGCATCTGTTGATCTGGGTATTGTATTGCGTCTTTCACCTGATTTCAGTGTCCGTTCTACCCGGGCAACGGTGCAGGAGACCTATGACCGGATCATTGCAGACCTGCTGGAAGCCATACCCTTATTAAAAGCAGGCGACGCTATAAAAACACGGCCCACCAAACCTGCTGCCTATGCCATGCTGGCAAAAGTATACCTGGTTATGGGAGCATTTGAGCGAGCCGGTAAATATGCGGACTCCTGCCTGCAGCAATTCCCTGCATTGATGGATTACAATGAACTGGATCCGGGAAGTTTTAATCCTATTGCCAAAAATAATCCTGAAGTGATTTTTAGCGCCTATTCATTAAACGCCGACCCGCTTGCATTTTATCTTGCCAAGATAGATTCTTCCTTGATCAGCAGTTATTCTGCCGGAGATAGAAGGAAAGATATTCTCTTCAATAGTTTCGACGGGGTTACTTATGCGTTCAAGGGTGATTACAACGGTGCAGGGCTGTTTGGTTCAGGATATACTTTCGGAGGAATGGTTACTGACGAGCAATACCTGATACGGGCGGAAGCGGCGGCAAGAGCCGGCAATTCCACCGGAGCCTGGAGCGATCTGAATACCCTGCTTGTGAAACGAATGGATCCGGCTTATTTTATACCGGTAACTGAAAATGACCCGGAACAATTGCTTCGTTTGATTATTGCTGAACGCAAAAAGGAATTACTTTTTCGCGGAACACGCTGGGATGATTTACGACGGTTGAAGAATGACCCCGTAATTCACGCAGAAGCTTTTCGTTCTATTAATGGAGAAACAATTTCTCTTTCTGCTAATGCTACCAATTACAGCCTGTCCATACCCGTAAAGGTCATCAGCCTTACCGGGATCGAACAAAACCCTTAATAATATTACAGTATGCCAACCTTCAAAATCTTCAGTCTTCTTACCCTGCTATTGTTTTGCTGCACCAAAAATGTTCATGCGCAGACCAGACCTATTGAAATAGGAGAACAATGTTCCGATCTGCTGATCAATAATATTTATAACGGAACGTATTCTTCGGCGCACATCAGTGATTTTAAGGGAAAAATAGTGATCCTGGATTTCTGGTCCCGGATGTGTTCTTCCTGCCTGGAGGCCATGCCGGAGATGGACAGGCTGCAAAAGCAGTTCGGGGACAGTATTGTCATTATTCCCGTTGTCAGTGTCCGCTATATAAATGATACGGTGATAACCGAGTTTAAAAAATTCTGGTCGGATAATAAATACAGCCGGTCAACATCCCTGCCGTTTGCCATGGATACCCTGCTCCATAAAAAATTTCCTATGGATGGCGTACCCTATGAGGTATGGATCGACAGGAACGGTGTCGTGCGGGGGCTGACGTCGGGAGAATATGTGAATGAAAAAGAGATTAGAAAAATGTATGCGGGCATTTTTCCCAACTGGAAAAACTACACCATGATCAAATTCGATACCGGCAAACCATTGCTGGAGTTGGGGAACCAGGTTCCGGATGAGCACCGGCCACTGCGGTATTCGATGTTTACGGGCTATATTCCCAGGGTAATGGAGCTTATGGATTTTGATACTGCGCATCGGACAGGCGCGCGTATTTATGCGGTTAACATGCCCATCTATAATCTTTATAAGGCCACTATGAGATACGATTTTTCCGAAGAAGCAAACTATTTCAACCGGATCATTGTCGAAGGCATAGATACGGAAAAGATAATATATGATAGTCATAACCCCTCTTATTATTATGAGCAATGGTGTGCCGCAAATGCTCTTTGCCTGGAGATTATCGCCGCACCCGGAACGACACAAAATCGACTGGCAGGTTACCTCCGCCAGGACTTAAACAGGTGGTTGGGATGGAATGCTCATATGGAAAAACGAAAAATCAAATGTGTGGTAGTTTCTTACAACACCGCAAACACTTTGCTGTTCAGGAAGCCATCAGAAGATATACAGTATTATAAGTCCATAAAATCTGTATTGTCGGATCTTAATTACCTTAACAAAACGGTGCCTTTTCTGGATGAAACGAAAATTGTCAATGATATAAATCTCCCCTCTAGTGCCTTTGGCAAAGTCCATTCCATAGAAGATTTACAATCACATTTAAAAGTATACGGACTGATTTTTAAACACGAGATCAGGGAACTCGATGTATTTATAATTACCCCGTAATGATACCAGAAGCCGGCCCCATACCGGCTTCTGGTATAAGGTTAAGGTTTTTCTATTAAAAATCCGGGAATACCTGCACCAGGAGTAGTCACATAATAATCATGGATTTTTGCATCGATTACCTCGGTGCTCACAATGAACGGCTCACCTGAATGTCCTGTCCGGGTATCAGGATTGGCACAAATGGCACATAGTCTTTCTGAGCTGGTACAGATAGCAAGGTCCGATGAGGTGGCTACCCTGTAATTAGTCTGTTTCTTGGCCTCTGCCTCTGTCGTAGGAGCCGTATTGCCACTGGTAGCGCCTGTATAAAAATACCATTGACAGGCATAAGGTGACCCCGCTTTTTGCGGAGCTCTTGTAAACGCTACCGCACCTGCGGCAATAACGACAGCAAATAATCCTAAAAGATACTTTTTCATTTTAATTGGTTTGAAGATGCTTACTCTTTGAAGCAGGATTTTCAGCGGACTCCTGTTTATGCATAAAGACTTAATTATATTTTCGATGATAAAAAACGATGTATTGATTTTTCTCCAGAATAATACCGCAAAGCCCAAGAGTAATAAAAAAAGAATTAAATAACACATGCTGCCGCCAGCTCATTAGTTTGATCACCCCCCCGCAGGAGCAGGGAAGGGTAGGAATCAATGCGATCATGCAGACTATATAAATGGTGAACAAGAGCATCAATGCCGTGGCGTAATATAATCCCCGCAAGCGATAACGCGGAACCGCCAGCAATAAACAAATGATCAGTTCTGAAAAAGGTACCGCCCAGGAAACAGGAAGATAATAATTCCCTAACAGGGGAGATTCCCGTAAAGCGAACTGGAAACTGAACATGCCGGTCAGCTTACTAAAAGCGGTGTAAGCGAACAGGAGAATAAAAAGAAACACAATAACATTAACGGCTATTTTATTTTTCATGTGACAGGTATAAGGTTAATGAATGTGACCGTTTCACAAAGATCATACGTCCTTACCCCAGATTATTCAGCCAATTAAAAAAATGATACGCCAAACAAAAATATTTATAGGCTGTTTGTTGACGTTAGTATTTATTGTTCATTATATCTTTTCCTGTATTCCTGCGGCGTCATATTCAATACTTTTTTAAACTCTCTGGGAAAACTCGACTCATCTTCATAGCCGATCTCCAGACTGATCTTCCGCATAGAAAGCCGGGGCTGTTCCAGTAAAAGCTCCTGCGCCCGTTCGATCCTGCGCTGTTTTTGAAACTGACCAACCGTTTCACCGAACTCTTTTTTAAAACCTTCCTGAAGTTCACCGTCCGTCAGACCAAGCGCATGGCTGATGTCAGCCAGCTTCATTTTTTTCCCTTTTAACGCTTCGATCATTTCCTGTGCGCGCCAGGCTTTTTCTTTCAGATCCGAAAAACGACTTTCATGTTGATCACCCAGGTGTGAATATTTATCTATTTCATCAATAAAATCCAGCAACAGGTCAGCTGCCCTCGCTTTCAGGAATAAATGCAGCTGGCCATCTGTTTTACTGTTGTACCGTATGCTCCTGCGCAACGTGTGTTCCGCGAACATGGACAAGGGCGCTTCCATTTCCATCAACCCGTAAGGAGACCCGGAGCGCAGCAGTGACAGTAATTTCGCAATTCTCAGATTTTCCCTTGCCAGATCTGTGAGCAGTTCCGCAGATAAATTGAAGTGCTCTACATGATACCGGCCCTTCGCGAAAAAGCAATCGTTCATGGCCCCCGCAGGAAAGTAAAATAAATACACAAATCTTTTTTTCAGGTACACCTCTTTGTATCCGGAAATCCTCCAGGGAACATCATTGTCTATCAGGTAAACCAAGGCCAGCTGAGCTTCTTTAGACCATGGATGTAATAATTTATCTGCATCCATGTAGAATAAATAACGGAATAGCGAGCAACAGGGACTTATAATGCCCTGCTGAAGATATCCCCAGCTGTTGCCCTGGTAAAATATAGGAGTGGCCTGCGGTATTACCTCATTGCTGGCATGAACCGGAACGTTCGTTGACGATTGTATCGGATCATTAACGTGGTCTGCCGTAAGAAATAGCACAGGTGTTTTCATCAGCAATAGTTTTAGACTTCTCACACCTGTCCAGGCGACCGGAAAGGAAACAAACATCTCTGCATCCAAAGTAAAAAATGTTTTTTTGATGCCTATCGGTAAAATCAAAATAATTCCCGCCAAAAGAATAACTCAGTAAATATTTTCGATATCCTACAAAAAATCCCGTAGTTATACTGGTTAATAAGTCAAATAAAAAAGTTATACTATTGCTGAATATTCATTTCATCAGCCAATCGGGTCATTTTTTCAATCAGATCCTTTATCCTTAAAATGCGCTGGTATATATTGCAGTGTTGGGTTCCATTTGATTATTATCATCAATTAAATACTTTCCCCTTTTCCAGGTTAGCACCTGGAAATGATTCAACCGAATCTGATATTTGATGAGGAAATTACCGGGAGATTTCTTTACTATCGTAATTCTTTTCGGCCCTTGCAGGCCTTAAGTTGAAGTGCCGGTTTCACCAGGCGGCGGAGACAAACATTGCGGAGAAAGCCCGGTGTAATAACCTGGAAGAACTACCTAAGGAACCTGTAAATTCTCTAAAAGTATTTTATATTATAATGCGCATCAGGACTGTAATCGGGCTTAAAATACGTATTCACTTAAATTACCGTACACGCTCTACGTACATTAATTCCGAAGCCTCATCTCCTTTTAAATCTACAGAGATTCCCTCATTCATCAAAGTGCTTCCGCCCATTTCCAATGCCTTGTTACTGTTGTCTTCAAAGCTGATTTTATAGAACGAAGTGGGATTCAGGCCCTTTAATTTAACCGCAGCAGGTGGTTGGTTTTTCGGTTGAAATATAAATACTACACCTCTGCCTTTTGAGGCATCATAATATTGCATTCCATCACGGGATTTATTATCCGGGCGTGGATATATATGATATAGGCTTGCGCTCCGTATCAGCGGTCTGATCGTTTTTTTATACGTGGCAACGGCTCTCCTGATATCATCCTTCTGCTTAACCGTCCATACGGGTCCGCCATTTCCGCCATTAGGCGCATCCGGATGCCAATAGGCGGCTCCCAGACATGCGGAACGGAATTCGTACACTGAACCGGTGGCCTGCCAAGAGGACCATGAGCCGACAATAGTAGCCAGCTGCATGGGATGAAAAGCATAGGATGCATCATTGAAAGCCTGTCTTGCCTGAATAGGATAATAAGCATCCTGGTTCTGAATTTTTGCACATCTTTTCACTGCCCCATAATCTTTAAGTCCACCGCCACTGGAACAATTTTCCCAGGAAAAACCAGGAATCAATCGGTACATGGAATCAATCACTTCATAGAAGCCTTTTATGGACCAATAGGGAACATCCTCTTTGTATTTGGCACGATTGCTATTGCCGAATGCACCATTTACCAGCGGTCCTGCTGTAGCATCTGAACGATAAAAATCTGCATGAAGATCATTGATCAGATAAGAAATGTCACGGATGCGCTCGGATTTTCCACTGTCACTTGTCATGTTTTCCGACTCATTATCGTACAACCCGAAACGCATATTCCTGTCGTGTGCATATTTTGCCGCTGCAGGGATTCCGGAAGGCCAGTTTTTTTTATGAGTGATAATATGACCGGGGTCGCCATAGCTTTCAAACCATCCGATGTCCAGCACCACTTCTTCAAATCCAAGAGGGGCTATATCATCCATCATGGGATAATATTTGGATTCAAGCGATTCCCAGCTTCCCTGCTTTGTGCCGGTTGCGGCAAAAGCATTCCATTCCACTTTCGGATAGCCGGTATCTTTAGTGATGATCGAGGGCATGGAATAATTAAATAAATACTTTCGCAGGCTATTTCCGCAAGCGTCCAGGTCACCATGATAAGTGCCAATGAACGCCGGAGGTATCTGAAGTGTCTCACCAGGTGAAATGTCCGTTTTGAAATGATCCCCATTGCCTATTTGTACCGTTGCGGATGATCCGGTTCCTTTCAAATTCATTCTTCCTACGCTCCATTCCCAACCCGCATACAAACCTATTTTATTGCCGGCATCAATGATAACAAATGGTATCCAGTCCATGGACTCAGATATCCGCAGTTCTTTGTTGAAATCTTTTTTATAAGATTCATGATACACGCCTATGGAGTCGGCCCATGACGCATCATCACTTATATAGGTCACCCGTAAGGTATTTTGTGGTGCCTCTACTTTAAAATCCATACTTTCCTGTTCATGAACCGTCACTGCTTCAGCGGAAAGATTTTTAATAAACATAGTGTGCCGCACAGGTCCGGCGCCTTTTCGGGCCTGCCACTCCGATATTAATTCCACCGAAGGATTTTTATTGGTAAAACGAAAGCTGATCTTATTTTTTTCAACCAGGGTTGCCCTGTCAAAGGTCCAATCGGCAGTGTACTCCTTTCCCCCGTGTTCGAATGTTCTTACAAGCGGAAACACAGAAGGAACTTTGGTCCAGTTAAACTTGCTCGCCGGATCACTGATGGAAAAGATGCAGAGTTTGTCGCTCAGTATGCCGAGCGTTAATTTAGTGTCGTCGGTTTGTAATGTCCATTTGTTATGCTGTGCAAATAGCATCTGTGCAAAACTTCCGGTGATAAATATTAATAATAATAATTTTCGGATAAACATTTTTATGTATGGATTTATGATACCCTGTAATATAATGCTAAAAATTCCTTTAACCTTCGTATGTTTAAGAATGAAGACCAGGTTATTTTATATTACCATACTTCTTTGCCTGACCGGTCACACTATTTTCGCCCAACAAGCCGACTTCTCAAAAGCCACTATTGTTTCTTATTCAAAGAGTAATATTCATTTGCAAAAAGCAGTCAGTGTTTTACGGGAAGAAATAGAAAAACGAACAGGGCTCCTCCTGCCTGTTTCTGTAAAAGTGGCCGACGGGAAATCTATTTTTATTGGTATTGAACAACAATTATATAATCTTCCGCAAGAGTATAAGCAGGTTCTTTTTTCTCTTTCTGGCACGGGAAAAGACGGCTATAAAATAGCTATGTTTAATGACCGGCAAACAATATTGATCATTGGTCATGATGAACGGGGAGCGCTTTATGGCGTTGGTTACCTGCTTAGAAAAATGAAACTGGGTAAACAGCAGGTGCTTGTCCCCGATAGTTTATCAATTTCATCTACCCCTATGTATCCAATACGGGGTCACCAGTTAGGCTATCGTCCAAAAACCAATGCGTATGATGCGTGGACCGTTGGTCAGTTTGATAGTTATATCCGGCAACTCGCCATTTTCGGCGCTAACAGTATTGAAATCCTTCCTCCTGTTACCGATGATGATTTCAATAACGCGCACATGAAGCTGACGGCAATAAAGATGATCGCCGAACAAGCACGTATCTGTAAAGATTACGGGCTTGATGTGTGGATGTGGTATCCCAACATGGGCAGTAATTATACTGCTGCTGATTCTATCCGCGCACAGCTTATAGAATGTGAAAAGATATTCAAAGTGCTGCCAAAGCTGGATGCATTATTTGTTCCCGGGGGAGATCCAGGTGAACTGGGGCCTGATGAATTATTTAACTGGCTCGGTCACCTGGCGGAAAGTTTACATAAATATCATCCGAAGGCAAAAATATGGGTTTCTCCCCAGGTGTTCCGACCAACTGAAAAATGGTTCGACTCCTTTTATAAACAGGTTAATATTGAATATCCCTGGTTCGGAGGAGTGGTGTATGGGCCGTGGATAAAACAAACGATACAGCAGGTGCGCAGGCAGATAAAAAGGAATATTCCAATACGCTTATATCCGGATATCACTCATAGTTTAAGCTGCCAGTATCCGGTGCCACGCTGGGATCCGGCTTATGCCATCACCCTGGGCCGTGAATGTTATAACCCACGTCCAAATGATGAAAAACATATTCACGATGTTTTGAAAGACTATGCGCAGGGAAGCATCAGTTATTCAGAAGGAATAAATGATGATGTAAATAAATTTATCTGGACCGGGCAGGATTGGGATCCGGAAATGCCCGTAATAGAAACGCTCCGCGATTATGCGCGGTTTTTTATCGGACCCGAATATACCGAATCAGTTGCGCAGGGAATTATGTCACTCGAGAATAATTTCAGGGGACCATTGCTGTTGAATACCGGCGTAGCCATAACGTTACAGCAATGGCAGGATATGGAAAGAAATGCATCTCCCGCCGTGCTCGGTAATTTCAGATTTCAGATGGGATTGATAAGGGCATATTATGATGCGTACCTTCAAAGGCGGTTGTTATTTGAAACAGAACTGGAACAGTCTGCCAGGGATGCCCTGATAAATGCCAGTACAACTGGCGCTGTAAGCGCCATTACAATGGCGACAGCGATACTCAGGAGGTCCGTCGATAGCCCGGTACAACCTGTTCTTCGCCAGCGCTGTATAGATCTCGCGGATTCTGTTTTTCGAAGTATCGGTTCACAACTGACCATCAAAAAACATGGAGCTGCCGGCGGACGGGGAAATTTCATTGACAATATCGATCTGCCTTTAAATAATGCCGGCTGGCTGTGCTCTCAATTTATTCAGATTGAAAAATTATCAGGAGAAAGGGAAAAACTGGCGGCAATAGAAAAAATGCTGAACAGAACAAATCCCGGACCCGGTGGATTTTATGATGACCTCGGCTCGGAGGAAAGCTGGAAGAAAGTCATCCGGCAGAAAACATGGGCAGAAGATCCAGGAGGATTGGAATCTCCGCTTACGGATTTTGGTGTGTTCCTGAAAGGCGATGAATGGGTGGATGTGCTGCCCGTAGGCTTTGAAGGAAAACCGGTGCCGCTGGCATGGATGGATCAGGTGACCACGTTGTATGATACACCATTAAAAATTAAATACACCGGCCTTGACCCGAAGGTTTCTTACACCATCCGCATTGCTTACACCGGTCGGTTTACTTCAGCAGTAAAACTGGTAGCGGACGAAAAATATATTGTCCATGATTTCATTCAGACAGGTAAAGAGCCGCAGTATGAATTTCCGGTTCCTGCTGAAGCCGTTGCTGATGGCAATGTTGAATTTACATTTACCTGCCGGCCTGATGACAGGGGAACGCAAGTGGCTGAGATATGGCTTATTCCTTCCAGGGCTCTGAATTAAAAGATCAGACCGAAACGTATTCCGCCCCAGCGATGATAAACGCCCGTTCTGAATTCTTTAGTTAATATTGATTGGCAGTAAGAAAGATAGATCTTACGAGTGCTGACCACTATTCCCGCATCGCCCTGCAAGGTGAGCCGGTTAATATCTGATGCACTGATCGTATAAGGGCTTTCCAGATTAAAAATTCCGCCTTGTAAGCTGGCATCATAACCAACCAGGTTAGCCTGGGGATGTCCGAAGAAATAATATTGCCATTTTTTCCCGGATTGATTGCTTTGGTACGGATCATTAAAATGGCCTGCCATTAATGTTAAACCACCACTGAGCCGTTGCTGAAAAGTTCCCAGTCTGGCCTCAGCCGCACCACTGAACTGAAGTCCATTTCCAGGACTCCATATATTTTTATCATAGTTCACCTGGTAGTTAATAATGACATCGTTTTTTACCTGGTATTGCCATCCCTGGGGCAGGGGATTTTTCAGCCAGCGGTGAATGCCTGTTTGCATTTCTTCTCCAAATGCAGCCGGTCCTACCACCCCCAGGATCAATGAAGCGGACAGCCGCTGCCTGCGGGCAGCATCCGTACTGATCGTAAATGTTTTGAGTGTGAGCGTGGAAGAATAGGGACGGTCGCCGTACAATATCCGGCTGCTTAAAATACTTGTAGGAGTATAACCAATATGATCGAGGGCAAGCCCGTATTTGTAAGTGCTGTTAGGTAATTTCACTAACAATTTAGTTAAAGGGAACCGCCTGAGTCCCGGATGAACATACTCCAGGTTGATACCCTGTGTATAATAATAGTCCATCTTTGTAAAGTAGTCGTTATCATAACTAAACCTATAGTAATGATCGCCGGAGATGGAACTGTACGAAGCGGTGGGGTCAATAACCTGGGCATGCGTCAATGAATTATACAACAAGGCCAGTAATAAAAAAAAAGTCTTTGTATAATTCATATTCTATGTACGCAGACGAAACCTGTTTCGTTTTTCAACACACTGCTGTTATTTGTGTTCAGCAGTTTTTAAAATAGGCCTTGCCCGCCAATCTGCCTGCGGACCAAAACGGAGATGATATTTCCGCGTATCTAAAACTTCATTAGGAGAGTAATGGTAAATCATACGATTTGTTAGCAGAAATAATGGAGGAAAAACAATAAATGCTAAAATAGCGAACCGCCATTCCCACAGGTATAACGGCTTAAATGAAATGTCAGTAATAAGTGCAGGTTTACTAACGGTTTTGGGCAGAGCAAGAATAAAATAACTAAAAATAATAGCGTCTGCGGTAATTACTCCCTCTGTCAATAGCCGTTCTGGTGTCCACTGTACCAGTTCCCGTTCAAAATTACCAAGCACCATTATCCAGAGCAGCAGCATTGATATTAATTGTGCCTTTCCGGTCCAGGTATCCGGAATTATTGATAGCGGTTGTTTATAATGCCGTTTGACCAAAGCTATAAAAACAATTAGTAACAACAACCAGGCTATGTTATACCACCACTCCGGAGACAAGCTCAAAAATTGCATTGCAGGAAGTTTTCCTATGTATGGCACGTTCCAGTTTGCCGGTATTGTTTGCTGCGTGTTTATTTTTTGCATCCATACCTCCGGCTTCAGATTATTACTCCAGGTATTTACATTTTTAATAAGGTTTACATACGGAATAACCAACAGTACAAAAATGGTGCATATGCCCATCATCCATTTTCTGAAAGGCAACTGAGTAATTTCATTGCTAATAGGTAATCTTTTTGCCAGCAATCCTACTCCAATAGCAATTGCTACCCCATTTATAAAACCATAGCTCTGCTCCAGAAAGCTATGCCAGTTCTGACCCTGCCAGTTTGCCCACTGCAACACGCTATTATCATAGACGCTGCTTCCAGGTATCAGACCCCTGCCTGAAAGGATACGGGGGTTGCCAGGGGCCATCAACAGCTGCTTTAACCATTGAATACCGGAAAAGCCTAGTCCGCCAATTACACCGCCTGCAATGGCCGCCACTGCTACAGGTAAATAATTGTTTTTTCGCAACCATATTATTGTACCGGCAAAAACACCAGTAATACCAGCCCAGTCATCACTTCTTGGGGGAGTCATGCGGATGCCTCCGTAATGTTCAAGCAGCAGGCTGCCTAAAACAGGCAGGGCAAGAAAAAATACCATCCATCCGCCAGCCATGTATACAATTAATGAAGCGCCATCCGCGAATTTTCCAAATCGTTTAAAATATAAAGTAATGCCACCTGTCACTCCAACGAATGCTCCTATAACCTGAGGATAATCAGCAAACCACCGGGGCCAGTTGGTTAAAAGATCTTCGGAAGTGTACACGGGCAGGCCGGTAGTTGGATCAGTGTAGGACAGATCACCTAAATGATAGGTCAGTACGTTTGACAGCATATTTTCCAGACCTGTAATTCTCAGGATATATTGTATCAGAAATCCAATTAAAGCGCCCCCGAAAATATACACCGGGATCCATAATAGATTCTTTTTTTTACCTGTGACCAGATCATAGGCGCATGCTGCAAGTAATGCAAAGCAGGGAGATAAATAATTCGCATCTAACCAATACAATGGATTTTTCTGACGGGAGTTTGTGTTATCAAAAAAATTTGCGGGTTCCAGCAATCCTGCAATAGGATCTTCAATAAGATCTAATATCATCCATGCCGCAAAAACATACAAAACGACCTTAAAAAGTTTAGTAAGCTTTTCCTTATCTGAAACCGCTACCAGGGCAGTGGCTGCTACACCCAGTGATGCCCATAAAAAACCGATAATGAACAGACTGGCATAACCAAACCATTGGGTGGCAACCTGCCCACTTTCGGTATACGATATTACCTGCATGTAAGAGATCGTAGCGCCGAAACCCCAGCCTAAAGATCCGAAGAAACCAAAATATAATACTTTCCGCTGCCAGTCGGGGCGCCCCGATAATAAACAGACAGTGATTGCGGAGAGGCAACCGGCAAATGCTGCGCCATACTGATGGCCGAAATTGCCACGTATGCCCCAGCCGATGGCCATGGATAATCCAGTAAGTAATATTGTTTTTTTATTTAGTTGGAATTTTGGCAGGAGGGGAGAAAGCATTATCTATTAGGGTATTTTAATTAACCACACTTCGCATACCCTGGATTGTTTGCGCCAGTTTAAAAACGTTTCATCTAAGTCGTCCCAGGTCAGTATTAATTTCCCCTGCTTTATTAAAGATGACGGAACCGGAAATTCTTTTATTTCACCAGCGCCACGTCCATACATGGATGGCGCTACACGCTGTCCGTTTATTTTAAGAAGTGATTCGCCGGTGCCCGTTATTCGTACCGTATAATTTGCAGTGGTGTCGATGTCCGTATATTCCATAGATAGCGGCCATCTCATGTAAGTTAACCACGACAATCTTTTTCTGCTCATGCCATTATCCGAAAAGTCATACCCCGGATTACCGCTTTTTTTCAGCGTAGGATCCATCAGCCAGTATTCACCCTTCATTTCATGAGGCGATCTTGAAATATTCCCTACCTGGTCATAAAATCCACCTGGCCCCGGATCTTCCCAGCCGGCGATCTTTTTCAATTCCGTTATTTTTTCTGTTTCCGGTAAAGAATGAATTCTTTGGAACTCATCTTCCAGCCACCACCGGTTATTAAGCGGACGATCGAGGAAATCAAGCACCGCGCCACGTTCAAGCCCTGACGCCTGGTACTTCTTCACGCTGGTTTGTAAACAGATGGACTGATATAAACGTTCACATAATTCTATGATCTTATTGCGTTCAGCCTGCACTTCGGTATCGCTCACCGGATTATTCAAAATATTTTTTGCTGCCTTCATCGCAGAATCAGCCCCCGCGACCCCGGCAAAAAGTAATTGCTGATTTACCTGTTGTTCCAGGCGGTTCTCATAAATAAATCGTGCACGGGTGTAATGATCGTAATATGCGCGCAGTAAATTCATTTGCCATCGCCAGTTGGAGTCCAGCTGCGGATTATTTTTTTCAAGTTGTTTCCACGCGGATAAAACAGTGGTGATGGATCCGTTTGATACCATCGGTCCCTGCCAGTTCTTCTCCAGCGCCAGGATGCCATCAGCAGCATCTTCTGCAACTGCGCTTCCAAAAAAGTAATTGCTGTATTCTGTCAGTATATCTCTTTCATCAGCTTTACCGTTCCACGACAGCGCTGTCCAGATTATTTTATTTACATCGTCATGTATGCCATCGGAGTAAGAAATGAATCCGTCAATATAAGGTTCCATCTGCCTGTAAACAGCGGCATAATAATATGGTCGTGGATTTACCGCTTCCCTGCCAAGCGTCAGGCTGAAAGATGGATCCCACCAGGGAATTTCAAATTCACAGCGCACATTGTGCGTAAGATCAGGATAGTGACGGATTTTATACCGATCGGGCAGCTCGGGTCTTGTTTCTTCAGCAGTCGGGCTGCTCGGACCTGTCACCAATCCTCCGAGCCATTTTGGATTTTGTTGCCTGATGTATTTATAAACGTATGTATTCTGAGCCGGAGTAAATCCCTGTAACGACAACCATATAGTAGCAGAAGGATGGTGTTTTATAAGAATGCCATAAATATCTTTTAATAACGGAATAACGAGTTCAGGAGGGTTATCCCCGGGATCGCCTCCGGGAAAAAATACACCGTTAATACGAACGGACTGCCTGCAGATTTTTTCAAAAGTTGAGAGATATTTATTTCTTTTGGCTGTGTCCTTTAAATCGAATTGCGCAGGTATCCACATCCAGTAATCCAGTGCATATTTCTGGCACACGGAGCTGATAAATGCGTTCATTTCCATTGGAGGAACTTTAAAATGCGGGCTGGACGATTCATCGAATATCGGAATAGATTCTATGCTGTTGGCGCCAAACACCACCAGGTCGCGTATGTATTGTTCAAATTGCTGCCTGGTCCAGCCATCATAAGAATTAGCGGTATTTCTGTAACCCAGCTGATGTCCGCGTATCGCTTTATCAGGCGTGGATGAAAGCAGAGGCATCTGGGAAAAGCCGGCACTTCCCTGGCCATATTTCATTATTCTTAATAACTTGCCCACGCCAAACAATACACCTCTTTCATCAGCGCCTTCTATTAAAATAATTTTCCTGTTATTATACAAATCAGCAATAATCCGGTACGATTCAGGGTTATTGTTTGCTGTCGCTGCGGTGCCTGGTGTAAAGGGAATTTTTATTTTTGCAGATGCCTGCTTTATAATAATTACATCTCCTGAAGCTGGCCATACGGGAGAAATTGGCCATGTAATACCCGTTCTTTTTCTTACTTCGGAAACAAGCATCTCTGATGCTGCGGTCTCTGCGTTTGCAGGTACGGTTTTATATTGTAAAATGGTTGTATTCTCAAGAATAAAACTTTGGGATAAAACCTTTACGGGTATAATAAATACCGATGCTGCTATTACAACCAGCATGATTTTACGGAAGTTAACTGACATTAATTGTTGGATTATATGGTAATATTTCCGGAAAGTCCTTCCGCTGCAATATCCCCTACACCCTGTTTAATAATTTTCATATCCTGTATGAGCCGCTGTGTAAATAATGCGATGTCAAAACTGTGCACAATAATATTGATGCCCTCATTTACCCATTTTATCTGTCTTTCAGGTTCCAGCGAGAAATGAATTCCTATTGATAACCCCTTATTTCTTGTTGTATGGATTACTTGTTTAACGGCCGCTTCAAATACAGGATGATCGTATTGCTCAGGATATCCGAGGCTCACTGAAAGATCATGCGGCCCGATAAATACACCATCTAATCCCGGTACGGATAACAATTCATCAAGAACATTCATGGCGGCAACACTTTCAATATTAGCAATGCACATATTGCCTGCGTTAAAAGTATCTACATATTTTTGCATCTCTGCATTCAATATTTCCCCTCCGCTGACCAGGCGTTGTAAAAGCGCGCCTTTTATAGGTTTAAATTTAACGGCGCCTACTAAATCGCGTACTTCACTTACTTTTTCCAGGTAGGGAGCCACGACACCTGTCGCTCCTGCATCAATTGCCTGGCTGGCCAGGTAAGGATCAGGGCTGGGGATACGTACAATAGACGCGATACCATATCCTTTCAGCACCTGGCATAACCTGGCCAGGTCGGCTCTGTTCATGGAGATGTGTTCGGTATCGATAAAGGCGAAATCAAGTCCTGCCTTTTGCAGACTAAGCGGCCATGAAGGCGCTGTGGAAGTCAGGCATGTGCCATACACGCGCTGTCCGCTTTGTAATTTATTTTTAAGAAGAAGGTGCTTGGGTTCAGACATATACGGTGAGTGATTACATTAGTATCTTCCTGCGAATTCAACTGCGAATTCTTCCAGTTTAATTTTGCCGGAAAAAGGAGGATTGTTTTTCCTGTAGTCTTCGAATAATATACCGCTTCTTATTGCTGTTCCCATTTCTGTATATGATTTTGACGTAGCCGTAGGCATGCCTGCTTTTTCCATTCCTTCAAGGGCCTGCTGGTCTGTGAATTCGATCCATTTCAAACCTGGTTTTCCAATAGCCGCACCGAGCACGGCGGCGACTTCGCTCAGTTTACGTTCATCACTGGCGATATAGCGTATACTTTTACCGTTAAAACCATTTTGTATTTCTTCCGCAGCAGCTTCGGCAATATCTATCGGATGAACCATTATTAAATTTACATCTGCGCCGAAATTATTGCCAATGATGCCCATGTTTTTTATCATATCTATGTTGTTGTAAAAGTTGATATAGAAAACTGCGGCACGTAAATTCTTCACTGAAACTCCTTCAAGATTTTCAAACGCTTGTTCTACATCATGTAATCCTGCGATCGGACCGGTGCCATCGGGCAGGTGGGCGCCAATGCTGCTAAGATTCACCACGCGGGTAACTTTTGCATTTTTAATTGCTTCGGCGTAATTTTTACCTACTGCGCCAATTGCCTGCTTCTGATCGGCCGCCCCGAAATTCGGAGGCACCATCGTATAAACAGCATCTGCACCGGTAAATGCTTCTGTCAGAAACGACAAATCACCAACAGATCCGATTGCGGCTTTAGCGCCTAAAGCTTCAATGGCCGAGGTTTTATCGTCACTGCTGCTGATAACGGTAACCTGGTGACCTGCCTTAACCAGTTTTTCTGTCAATGTCTTACTGATATTGCCTAAAGAACCTGTAACGGTAATTTTCATGATTATTATTTTAATTGTCTGTAAACAAATGTATATCTCTTTGGTTAAGACATTCATGCTATTTCAAACATAATTCTTCATGATCTTCTTAAATAGAGTACCTTCAACTGAATCCGTTTACGTTTAATTGGCCTCTGGCCACTGTTTCTCTCATCCCAGCCACCTAAAGACGGAACAAAATTGTACTATGCACATAGAAGAAATAGAAAAATTCATTGCTAATAAGATTACCGTAGAAGAAGCGTTTGTTAAGATCAGTTTTAAAAAAAGAGATCCGGTTTACGGCCTTTTTGTGAAGGATAAGGATTATAATTTCCTGAAGTCAAAAAACTTCTGGCGCATTGTCACCCGTAATGGTTTTGAAGAATACAGCAAGTCTAAAAATATGGCGCTCGCCAGGATGTTCAGTGGTTCTGAGTTTTCCAAGCTCACCAGCGTGAAGGACATGTCTGAGATTTAGTGAATGACTGAGCAATGGATCTGTTAAAAGTATCCGGAATACATAAGCAAGGGGAGAGAAATACCATTCTTGATAATATTTCTTTTGCCCAGGCTGATTCTCAGAAGATCGCAATAACAGGCGAATCAGGCGCCGGAAAGTCCACCCTGCTGAAAATTATCGGAGGCCTCGTACAGCCTGATAGCGGTGAAGTGCTTTTTTACAACACAAGGGTAGAGGGTCCGCTTGAAAAACTTATTCCCGGTCATCCGAAAATCGCTTATCTCTCCCAGCACTTCGAGCTCCGCAATAATTACCGGGTAGAAGAAATATTAAGTTATTCAAACACATTACAGGAGCCGGAGGTAAATACCTTATATGAACTTTGCCACATAGATCACCTGCTGGGGAACTGGACCAGCCAGCTTTCGGGAGGAGAAAAACAGCGCATCGCACTTGCCAGGCTACTTATTTCCGCTCCGGATTTGTTGTTGCTGGACGAACCTTTTTCAAACCTCGACCTCATTCATAAAAATATTTTAAAATCGGTGATCAGTGACCTCGGTAAAAAACTGCATATTACCTTTTTGCTTACATCACACGATCCTGCTGATACACTTTCCTGGGCAGATGAAATCATTATCATGAAAAGTGGAAAGCTCATTCAGCAGGCATCTCCGGAAAACATTTATAACTATCCGGTGGATAATTATGCAGCGGGTTTATTTGGAAAATATACGCTACCCAGTAAAACGATGCTGGAAAAATTTGACCGGTTATCTGCAAACAATAAAAGGTCGTTTCTTCGCCCGGAAGATTTTGTACTGGTAAATAACAGAAACGTATCCCTGCCAGGGTCCATTTCTACTATTCATTATATGGGAAGCCATTATGATATTGAGGTTGCGCTGGAGGATGTCACGGTTACAGTGAATGTTGCGACTAATACTTTTTCTGTAGGAGAAAGTGTTTGTGTAGCGTTAAACTTTTAGATTATTTCTGTAACCATCCATTTGCGGTCATCCAGTTACGGCAACGCTCCATCCAAAGATCTTTTGAATTTTTGATGAACATTCCAAAGCCATGTCCTCCGGTTTGATACATATGCAGTTCTGCGGGTATATGCTTTTTAAGCAACGCTTCATAAAACCCTATGCTATTCTGTGGATTTACGGCCTTGTCATCACTGGCGTGAACAAGGAAAGCCGGTGGGGTGGAATCTGTTACCTGTAATTCATTTGAATAATTTTGGATCTGCTCCGGAGAAGGATTTTTTCCGATCAACTGATCGCGTGAACCCCTATGCCCCACACTATCATTGAAACTGATCACCGGATAGATCAGTATTAAAAAGTCAGGGCGCAGATTTGTATGAGACGCATTAGGAATTAAAGCGGACGTGTAATGAGTTCCCATGGTTGAGGCCAGGTGTCCACCTGCGGAGAATCCCATAATGCCCACTTTTTTCGGGTCGATGTTCCATTTATGCGCACTATCCCTCACTGTTTTCATAGCCTGCTGCGCATCCTGCAGCGGGCCTATGCTCCGGTCTGTCATGGTGCTGTCGTCAGGAATGCGGTATTTTAATACAATGGCTGCGACACCCATTTTGTTAAATACTTTTGCAACATCTGTCCCTTCATGTTTTGCCGCCACGATCGAATATCCGCCGCCCGGACAGATCACTACAGCCGTTCCATTCGCTTTTTCTATAGCGGGAAGGAACACCATCAGAGTAGGCCTCGAAATATTACTGATAATCTGTATGCCATTATCATATTTCACTTCTTCCTGGTCCCTGGTCGGTTTGCTGTTGGGGATGACGCCAGTATATAATGGCATTATGATTTGTGCGCTATTATTTTGCATGAAAACAAACAAGGTAATCAATGAAAGCAGACATTTGTTCATGTAATCAATGTACAGAATAATTTATTATGAGTATATCATTTTTGGATCCTGCGCCTGTCACAAGGCACCTTCGTGCAAAAGCGGCCTCTCACCTGCTGGTGTCGGCGGTATGTCATTTAAACGTTTTTGATGTGTTGGTTAATGGACCATTGTCTTCAACGCAGTTGCAGGAAAGGATACAATTGAAGCGCCGCCCTGCCATGGTATTGTTCCCTTCTTTGTGTGCGATGGACCTTATTAAATACAATGATCAGCAAAACCTGGAGTTAACGGAACTTGGCAGTCTTCTTAGCAAGTCGGATCCCGCAAATCTCATTGGTTATGTAGGTTTGGAAAAAGATGATCCGGGTGTTCTGCAAATGACGGAGTGGCTGAAGCATGATGGTCCGCGGGACATCTCCCGGGGCTTGTCTTACGTAAAGGATGAGTACGCTGATTCTCCTATGGATGAACCTGAAGCGGCAAGATTTTTTACCATGGCATTGGCTGGAAGGGCAAGGTACCTGTCTCCGATAGTGGCCAGAAACATAACCGGCAGGAAGGGTCATTTTTTAGATATTGCCGGAGGTACCGGGTATTATACCTATGAGTGGTTACTGGCCAATCCAGGTTCAACGGCAACCATACTTGACCGTCCGGAAGTGCTGAAGGTGGCCAGGGAAATACTAATGAGTTTCAGGAAGGCGGAAGAAGTAAAAAATCGTGTGACCTTCTTACCAGGGGATATGCTTATGGATGATCTTCCTGCAGCCGATATTATATTGGCGGCAAGTCTCTTTCACGACTGGCCCGAAGAAGTATGCGAGCCGCTGGCGAAAAAGTTTGCTGCAGCAGTCAATCCCGGAGGGGAGCTATGGGTGCATGATGCTTTTTTGAACGATACGGCAGACGGGCCATTAGCTGTAACTGATTATTCCGCCATGCTATTTTTAGCAACAAAGGGAAGGGCATACAGCAGGAAAGAATACCGTAAATGGTTAGCAGACGCAGGATTGTTCCCTTCGGATAAAAACATTCCGACACTGATGGATTACGGACTTATTTCGGCAATGAAAAAAAGCTAATAAATAACTATCATTATTTAATCGTCTTAATCAAGTCAACTGCCTGTGCGGAAAAGCGGAGGGTTTCATCTATGGATTGTCGATGGTATAGGAATCTCCCAGCGACAATAATGTTTTTTCGCCGGTAATGACAGTATCCATACTGGTGATTTTATGAGTGCCCGGCAATTTACTGCATTGCAGCAAAGGATAAGCCAGTATCATTGTCATTAAAAGTTGAAATGCGATTTTCATATCAGTACATACGAGGTTCATCTTTGAAGAGTTTATTTGAAGAATAGGGCATTGATCGTTATTTTCGTACAGGAAAATTTTATCGTTATGATCAGGAAAGTATTGGTTTTCTTACTGGTGGTGCTTGTAATCATTCAATTCTTTCGTCCTGCAAAAAACATAAGCCCTGCGGATCAGCCCAACGCATTGGCAAAAGTATATCCGATTCCTGCTGATGTGGATACGGTTTTGCAAAATGCCTGTTACAACTGTCATTCTAATAATTCTAAATATCCCTGGTATTTTAATATTCAGCCCTCGGCATGGTTCCTCGCTAATCATATTAAAGATGGCAGGAGGCACCTTAACTTTGACGAGTTCATGGCCTATTCAAAGGAAAAACAGGATGATAAACTGAAGGATCTTCCCGATATGGTGGAACACGATGAAATGCCACTTCCGTCTTACACCTGGATACACAGGGAGGCACGGCTTAATGAACACCAAAAAGCTATCGTCAGTGCCTGGGCAAAGCAACTCCGGGCGCAGATTAAAAAATAATGTTATTTAAGGATTCCGTTGCTGGTTGAGATTTTGTCTCAGCTGCCTGCGGTCCTGCAGTTCTTTTTGTACGTATTTGCCAAAGTCTTTTTCAGAACGGAAGAATGTATTGATCTTATCATTGGAAATAGCTTTTGAAAATTCAGTATTATATTTTTTGCGGATAGTCAGAATTTTATCTTCCGTATCCAGCTCTGTGGTTTTATTCTGACGCTGGTCCATTCTGGCGCCTTTGATCTCAGTAGTATAATTATTATAGATGGGCCAGAATTTCTGCGCTTCCTCAGGAGATAGGGTAAGTTTTTTAGTCAGATAAGCTATTTTCAATGCTTCTATGCGGCCTCCCCGCTGATCGTTTTCGTCCTGGGCCCTTGTCTGCAACAGCAGCATTATAAAGAATGTGAGTATAAATAATTGCTTCATTTTAATTAAGTTTTGGGGATAAATTTTCCTGTTCAAGGTATTGCTTAAGTTCCTGATCCGGCACGTCTGCCAGCACCAGTGCCACGTCTTCTCCGCTGATCTGTTCAGAAGAAGATACAGCATCAACGGAAAGAATATCGTTCACATCTATATAATTTGCCATTTCTGTCTCACTCACCTGCTGCATACCTTTTTGCATGGACACTTCATTTAATGGAGACGTTGCCGGTTGTTTTTGCATATACAGCCACCCCCCGGTAAAAATAAGCCCCATGACGGCAGCCGCCAGAGCAATGCGCCATGCGCTGCTTACCGGGGTCATAGTCATCACTTTCACCTGTTTTACTTCTGCAAGGATAGTGGAGGGAAGCTGTTCAAAATAGCCGGTAGGAACAGTGTAAGGATTTGTTTTAAGTAAGCGGGACAGCACCGGGCTAATCTCCTCAAGTTCTGTCTGTATCTCGTTGTCGGTTGCCATGATAATTAGATTAAAGTTAAATATGCAGGTTTAATGGTTAAGGATGAAATCTTCAATTTTTTTAACGGCATGATGATAAGAGGCCTTTAGCGCGCCCTCGGATGTATCCAGCACCCTGCTCATTTCTGTGTAAGGCATCTCTTCAAAATAACGCAGCGTGAACACAGCCCGTTGTTTTTCAGGTAGATGATGAATAGCCAGCTGAAGTTTCCACTCCAGTTTTGATGCATCAAAGCCTTTGTCCGCCTTAAGCGAGTTTCCCAGGCTCTCTTCCACATCGCCGAACGGAACAGCGGCTTTTCTTTTTTTCTGGTCCAGCATCGTCAGGCTTTCGTTAGTGGCGATCCGGTACATCCAGGTATAGAGTCTGGCATCTTCCCTGAAATTGTCAAGTGCCTTCCAGATCCTTATGAACACGTTTTGCAGTACATCATTCGCGTCATCGTGGTCACCTACCATGCGCCTGATATGCCAGTAAAGCTTTTCCTGGTATTTTTTAATGATAGCCGTGTACCCTGCCTCTCGTGTAGCGGGGGTCCTGAACTGGCCAAGTAAATACTCGTCTGCCGTATCTGCGGGCATAGCTGGCTATTATTTTTGCTAATATACAGACTAACAATATGATGAATAGTTTAAGGCGCCCGCAAGTTGACGTACTGTTTTAGCGTCCTTAGTAATAAATTTGCATCCAAATACTTTGCTTCCAAGTACCTTCACAGCGTTAAATAAGCCCGAAGCCACGCCTCTAACCGTTGCCAGACGTATTAAAGACCAGGTTCATCTGCCGTTGACCATCCATTATGAATAAGGCAAGAACCAAGATTTGTAGCGCTTAAATGATCCAGCTTAAAATGATTAAACATTCGAGACAATTATTTATTTCCACAGCAGCCTGCCTGTCGTGCCTCTTCAGTTATGCGCAGGATAGCCTGATCAATGAAGTAACGCTGCCCGTAGCAGTAGACTATTCCATTAGGCATCAGCCTGCTATCCTGCAATCGCAGGTAGATGAACGCATAACGGAGGCTAATATCCGAAGCAGGCTGGCTGACTGGTACCCTCAGGTAAACTTCAATTACGTCCTTCAGCACAATTTTATTCTGCAAACAAGTATTTTCCAGGGAAATCCGGTAAAGATCGGAGTAGACAATACGTCTAGCGGAGCGTTTTCTGTTACCCAGACTATTTTTGACAGAAGTGTGCTGCTGGCTGCCCGAACTAAAAGAAACGTGCTGCTGCAGTCCCGTCAAACCACCAGCAGCAATAAGATAGACCTTGCAGCCGCTGTTTCAAAAGCATTTTATGATGTGCTTGCAAGCATCCAGCAGATAAAAGTTTCAACGGAAAATATTACCCGCGTGGAGCGCAGTCTCCGGGACGCTTTTAATCAGTACCAGGCTGGGATTACAGATAAAACAGATTATAAAAGAGCCTCTATTGCGCTGAATAATGCCCGGGCCTCAAAAAAGTCTAACGAGGAATTGTTAAAAGCAAAACAGGAATATCTTAAAACGTTAATGGGTTATCCTGTTACCGGAACGCTGAATATTATATATGACAGTCTGCAAATGGAAAAAGATGCTTTCCTGGATACGCTCCAGGAAGCCGACTACACCAGGCGCATTGAATTCAGGTTGCTGTCTACGCAGAACAGCCTTTTAAATGCTAATCTCACATATGAACGCTGGAGCTATCTTCCATCGCTCGCGGCTAATGGCGCCTATAATTTAAACTACTTCAACAATGATATTGGTAAATTATATAATTATAATTATCCTAACTCATTTGCTGCCCTCACGCTGGCGTTTCCGATTTTCCAGGGGGGTAGAAGAAAGGCAGATATAGACGCCGCCAGGTTCCAGGTGCAACGCAACCAACTGGATATCATCAATCTGAAAAACACGGTCAATTCTCAATATGCCCAGGCACTGTCCAGCTACAAAGCCAACTGGGCCGATTATATTGCTTTGAAAAAAAATCTGGCTCTCGCCCAGGAAGTCTATGATGTTATTCAATTACAATACCGTTCCGGCATCAAAACATATCTCGAAGTGATTAACTCGGAAACCGACCTTCGGACGGCCCAGATAAACTATTATAATTCGTTATATAGCTTACTGGCAAGTAAAATAGATGTTCAGAAAGCTTTAGGGCTCATCAATTATTAATATATTATTATGAAGCAAAATATAGCTTTGAATTTTTCTTTGTTATTATTATTAGCCGCCTGCGGGAATAGTGTATCTGATACACCGGCAGGACCTCAGCCAGCTGTTAAAGTTGTGGTAGAGAAGGTAAAAATAGCAGACGCAGTATACAACGATGAATACCCCGGTAATATTAATGCGCTCAACCAGGTAGATCTTCGTCCGCAGGTCAGCGGATTTATCTCAGCCATTAATTTTAAAGATGGCCAGCGGGTAAAAAAAGGACAATTATTATATTCAATAGATGCTCAGCTTTATGCCGCCAATTATCAGCAGGCCGTTGCCAATTCCAGTGTGCAGCAAGCCAATTTGGTAAGGGCGCAAAAAGATGCCGACAGGTATCATGAGCTGGATAAAAAAGATGCAGTTGCCAAACAACTGGTGGACAATGCGGATGCGGCACTTGAGGTATCGAAAAAACAATATGATGCTGCCAAAGCCAATATTGCAGCGGTAGCCACCAATGTTCGTTACACTAAAGTATTTGCGCCTTTCAACGGGGTAATAGGCATATCGCAGGTAAAACCCGGCACCGCGGTAACAGCCGGCCAGACGATTTTAAATACCATTTCTTCTGATAACGATGTAGCGGTGGATTTCAATGTGGACCAGAAGGAGATATTTCATTTCAGTGACCTGTTGAAACAAAAGGACGTGCACGATTCTACCTTTACCATTGCGTTCGGCAGCGACGTATATGCGAATCCCGGCAGGATATCTTTTTTAGATAGGGCCGTTGATCCGCAGACAGGCACAATAAAGACCCGGTTGATCTTTCCAAACAAAGACCAAAGGCTCAGGGCAGGCATGAACGTCACTGTCCGGGTGAAAAATAATACATCCACTAAATCGCTGATCATTCCTTATAAGGCTATCACTGAGCAACTGGGAGAATACTTTGTTTATATGCCAGGAGACAGCAATAAAGTGTCACAGCAGAAAGTGGTATTTGGGAAACAAATTGGCAATGACGTCATTATAAAAAATGGTTTAAAGGAGGGCGATTCCGTTGTGGTGCAGGGTGTTCAGAATCTGAAAGAAGGCACGGTGATACAATCTGTTTCAGCTGCGCCGGCAATGATCGTTGATTCATCAAAAAAGCAGGTGCCCGGTACGGGAAAGAAATAATAATGATAAAGAAATTATAATGATAGCAGATACTTTTATAAAAAGACCGGTAACAGCGATAGTTATTTCCATAGTTATAGTGCTGGTGGGTATTATTTCACTCAATAGCCTTCCTATTGCCCAATACCCGGATATTTCACCGCCAACAGTTTCTATTGCCGGTAATTTTACAGGTGCTGATGCGGCCACTGTTGAACAAACTACCACTACCGCGATTGAAACACAGGTGAATGGTACGCCGGGCATGACCTACATGACCAGCAATAGTTCCAGCAGCGGACAAAGTGGTATCACCGTAAATTTTGAAGTTGGTACGGATATAAATATAGCCACGCTCGATGTTCAGAACCGTGTAAGCGTTGCCGAACCGACGTTGCCAGATGCGGTTAAGCGTTTAGGCCTTACTGTTAGAAAGCGTAATCCGAGTATCATGGTGGCGCTGGCTTTTTATTCTCCAAATAATTCTCATGATGCAAAATTTATAGGGAATTTTGTAAACCTGTATGTGAAAGACGCGGTAACGCGTGTGAAAGGTGTGGGTGATGTGCTTTCCCGGGCGGACGATTTCGGAATGCGTATATGGCTCAACCCTGAAAAACTCGCGTCGCTTAACATGACGCCGGGAGAAGTCAATGCGGCCCTGCAGGAACAAAATCTCCAGGTTGCTGCGGGAACGGTGGGTGGAAATCCCCAACCCGGTGTGCAGGCCTTTGAATACAGCGTGCTTACCAACAGCCGTATAAACACCAGGGAACAATTCGAAAGTATTATAGTTAGAACAACACCTTCTAATGGAAGTGTTGTTTATTTAAGAGACGTTGCCCGTGTTGAATTAGGAAGATTTGATTACAGCATTAATTCTTTTGTGAATGGTAAGCCCGGTGCATTTCTGCTGATTTACCAGGCACCTGGTGCAAATGCGTTGGATACATACAAAGGCATACTGGCGAAACTGGAAGATATTAGAAAAAGTTTTCCAAAAGATATTGATTTCCTCATTCCGGTCGAGACTGTTTCCGTAGTGAAGGCTTCTATCAATGAGGTGCTCCATACACTTGTTGAAGCACTGATATTAGTGATACTGGTAGTGTTCTTGTTTTTGCAAAACTGGCGCGCGACACTGATCCCGGTTCTTGCTATTCCTGTTTCACTTATAGGTACATTTATCTTCTTTGGTCCCCTTGGGTTCACGGTAAATACACTTACGTTATTTGCATTCGTGCTTGCGATAGGTATAGTTGTGGATGATGCGATCGTAGTGGTGGAAGCCGTGCAGCATAATATCGACAATGAAAAAATGTCTGCCAGGGAAGCCACGCGCAAAGCGATGAAGGATATCTCCGGACCCGTAATAGCGATCGCATTAATACTTGCGGCGGTATTTATTCCTGTAGGATTTATTCCGGGTATCGTAGGCCGTTTATACCAGCAATTCGCGATAACAATTGCCGTGTCTGTTATGATATCAGCTTTCGTGGCGCTGTCACTGACACCTGCATTATGTGTGCTGATGCTGAAACCAGGCAAAGATGAAAATGCAAAAAAGAATTTACTTGAAAAATTCTTCGCGGGATTTAACAGGTGGTTTGGAAAAGTGACATTTAGCTATACAAGAGGGGTGGGCACCTGGATAAGAAGAACGCCTTACGTAGTGATCATGCTGGTGGTGCTCATCATCGGATTGTTCTTTTTATTTAAAAATAAACCCTCAGGATTCATTCCTACAGAAGATGAAGGAAGGATATTGGTGACATATGAAATGCCTGAAGGTTCATCTACTTCAAGAAGTGTTGAAGTGCTCAAGCTGATTGGTCAGAAAATCAGGCAGATACCTGAAGTAAGGGTAGTCGGCGGGCTCGCGGGGTTGAACATTATCAGCTCTTCTAATAAATCAAGTTCCGGAACAGTATTCGTGTTGCTCAAGCCCTGGGATGTCCGTAAGGACAAAGGCCAGCAGGCGCAGGACGTAATGAACAGGATCCGCCAGATTACCGCGGATATTAAGGAGGCCCGGGTGCTGGTTATTGCACCTCCCGCTATTCCGGGTCTTGGTGCCACATCCGGATTTACTTTTGAACTGCAGCAGACAACTACTACGGATAATATTCAGCAGTTCGAAAAAGTTACCAATGACTTTTTGGGTAAGTTAAATCAGCGCCCCGAAATCGGTGCGGCATATACCTTTTTTAATGCGCGCACACCGAGCTATCAGGTGAATGTAAATAAGGACCAGGCTAAAAAATTAGGAGTGTCTGTTGCTGATGTCTATGGAACGCTCTCCACTTTTCTCGGAAGTACCTATGTAAATGATTTTAATTTGTACGGAAGGAACTTCCGCGTGATGTTGCAGGCGGACAGCAGTTACAGAAGTTCGCTTGGAGGTATAGAAAAATTCTATGTCCGGAACAGCCAGGGAAATATGATTCCACTTGGATCATTGATCCAGACAAAGACAGTTGAAGCCCCATCGGTTATTTCACATTATAATATTTACCGTTCAGTAGAAATAAACGGCTCTCCGAAAACCGGGTTCAGCAGCGGCCAGGCTATTGGGGCATTGCAGGATCTGGCAAAGACCTTGCCGGCTGGTTATGGCTTTGAATTTTCCGGGATGAGCAGAGAGGAAATCGCAGCGGGCAGCCAGCAAACCGTAATATTTGCTATCTCCCTGGTGTTCGTGTTCCTCTTCCTTGCAGCATTGTATGAAAGCTGGTCAGTGCCATTCTCTGTATTATTCGCTGTGCCTATCGGTGCCTTTGGGTCGATACTGACCCTTACCTTAATTCCATCATTATCTAATAATATATATGCGCAGATAGGACTTATAACATTAATCGGACTGGCTGCGAAGAATGCTATTTTGATTGTAGAGTTTGCCAAGGAGCGTGTGGACAGGGGAACGGATATCATACATGCGACATTGCAGGCGGTACAACTTCGGTTACGCCCTATCGTTATGACCTCGCTGGCGTTTATTCTTGGGGTGCTTCCCCTGGCCTTCGCTAGCGGCGCTGCTGCCGAGTCGCGCAAAACCATAGGATGGACAGTATTCGGAGGAATGCTTGCAGCGACAACTTTGGCTATATTTGTGGTACCCGTTCTTTTTGTGCTCATCACAAAATTTTCTTATAAAGGCAAAATGAAAGTGATTCAGACACAAATGAAAGAACAGGAAAAGGTAGACAAAACCATTGCCGAATCGAATACTTAATGCGCGCTGAAGCTTCTCAAACTATTAAACTTGCTGTTCCCATTATTATCGGTGAGCTGGCGCAGATGTCCCTGCACATCATTGATTCAGCCATGGTGGGCGCCATCAGTTATAAACAGCTGGCGGCTACCGCGCTGGTGATCAATGCCATGAATATTCCTTTTGTTATTGGTCTGGGAATGACTATTTCCGTTTCCCAGATGGTGTCGATGGCTCATGGCAGAAAAGATGCGCAGCAGGTGTCGCATTATTTATTCAATGGATTCTGGTTGTGCACTATAACTTCGGTGATCATATCGCTGGTAATGGTGTCCGGCAGGGGTATTTTATTTCATCTTGGCCAGGATCATGAAGTGACTGTGCTGGCGATGCCTTTCATGAAGCTGATAGGCTTTTCTATAGTTCCCATGCTGATGTTTATGACGCTGAAACAATTTACTGACGGCCTCGAATTTACAAGGACCGCCATGGTGCTTTCGCTATGCGCATTGCCGGTCAATATTTTTTTGAACTGGATACTCATATACGGGCATCTGGGGTTTCCCAGGCTTGAGCTGGTTGGAGCAGGATGGGCCACATTGATCACGCGGACACTGATATGCATTGTTCTGGTGATAGTGGTTTTAAGACATCCCACTTTTTCGAAATATATTGCCGTGCGCCGCACACAATGGACGTTCAAAATTAAAACCATCCGGGAGCTATTGAATATAGGTGTGCCCAGCAGCCTGCAGATAGGCATGGAAGCTGGTGCATTTGCGGTATCGGGCATAATGATCGGCACATTAGGCGCCGTAGCTCAGGCTGCACACCAGATCGCCCTGAGTTGTGCCTCGTTTACATTTATGGTGTCAATGGGACTCGCGCAGGCGGGGTCTATCCGGGTAAGCAATGCTTACGGAAGAAGTAACTGGTCCAGGATTTCCCTGATAGGAAAAAGCACTTTGATCACAGCATTATTATATGGTATGGTCTGCGCTTTATTGTTCGTTATTTTTCGTCATTCACTTCCTGAAGTTTTTACCGGAAATAAAAGTGTTATGGAAATGGCGGCATTGCTGCTTTTATTTGCAGCGGTTTTCCAGATATCTGACAGTACCCAGGCAATAGGCGCCGGACTGCTAAGGGGTATCAAGGACGTGAAAGTACCTACTATACTTGTGGCCATCGCATACTGGGGAATAGGGATCCCTTCGGGATATTTATTTTCGTTTTATTTTAACATGGGTGCCAGTGGCATGTGGCTCGGCTTAA